>Ga0209457_1000147_pt1 | contig 23579 bp, 20 predicted proteins | sample WorMetHEROISLAND_5_FD_187410 | JGI IMG/M metagenome (GOLD analysis project Ga0209457, IMG submission 187410) | Marine gutless worms symbiont microbial communities from Max Planck institute for Marine Microbiology, Germany - Olavius sp. 5 HERON... ... | reverse complement strand
AACAACGTGGTACTGAAGATAATATATGCTATGAGCTGACTTTATGTATTCCATGGCGGCATTATACCGCCGTCGCGCTCATTCATCCACGGGTAAACCCGTGGTATTCTGTCTTCGACCGCATAAAAAAGTAGAGTACAAATTTATAGTCATCAAAAAGATCATAAAATAGACCCGCACTATAGGTGCCCAATGCACAACCCAGTGCTTGAACCATCCAAAGGTAGCCTAAAATAATTCCAAAACCGCCGAGGCCAAAAAAATGGGTTACTGTTAATGGCATTAGCACGATAACTCCGCCCATGGCAAATCCAAAAAGTACTACATATACAAGAACCATAGCAAATGTCTCTGAAAATAAAAGTATAAATACTGCAAGAGCTTGGATCCCAAAGCAGAGTATGATTGCCTGTTGGAGCGGAATCGTATCAGAAATACGACCGAAACCTAGCTTCCCTAAACCACCAATTCCAGCAATTATACCTAACGCGTTGAAAGCAAAGGCCTGAGATATACCCATATCTACTATAATTGGAACATTATGTTGCAAGATCCCTGTCGGCATGGGGATGCCGACCTGCATAAAAGCCTGTCGGCATGGGATGCCGACCTATGCTGCGGTATGAGTGAAACGGTCGGCGCTTTAGGTCAAATCCACACAAAACGTCGAGAACCTCAAGTTTGTAACCATCCGCCTTGGTTTATAACAGGTTGGGCAGATTTGTAACGGGTTCTCTTATTGAAAACCAATGGCCCTCTTTGCTTTGCGGTGAGCCATTTATGAGCCACCCCCCCGATTTTGCCAATGAACCCTTTAAACGGGTTGAAATTGGCTTTTCAGCTTTTTGCGCGTCCATCATTTAGGCTTTTACGGCGCGCTCGAATTCTCGATAAAGAGCGGCCTTTGACGTGTGGGTCTCAATAAAGTCCCAGGGGAAGCGTTCATTTTCTGAACGGTTGCGGGTGGTGTAAAAATCAACGTCGAATGCGGTTTCTCGAAGCGCTGTGCGCCAGTGGCTTGCATAACGGCAAACCAGCGCCTCCAAAAAGTCTCCGACCCGACGGTCACCCCGGGCGATCAGGGCTTGATAATAGGCCAATCGGCAGCTTTCGGCCCGAACGGCAACATTGGGTTCACGATCCAACTCATTTTGAAGGGTTCGCATCCGCCTTTTAACTGTTTTTTCGGGAAACATCGCCGCCCACTGAAATGGTGTGGCCGGCTTGGGAACAAAACAGCTGACGCCGACCTGGATGGTTCCCATCCGTCCTAATGGCCGGCTGGCTTTCACAAAAACCGATTTTATCATTCGCACCAGGGTAACAATGGCCCCGATATCCTCACTCGTTTCGGTGGGCAATCCGATCATAAAGTAGAGTTTGAGGTTTAAGATGCCCGCTACGGTTAAATTCTTGGCGGCCGATATAATATGGGTCTCGGTGATCCCCTTTTTGATCACTTGCCGCATGCGTTCCGACCCCGCTTCCGGAGCGATGGTGGCGGTCTTGATACCGCTACCCGCCAAGGCTCGGGCCAGTTCCGGAGTGATGGCATCCGCCCGAAGCGAGCTAAAGGCCAACGGAATTCCCCGCTCTGACGAGAAGAGACACAACTCTTTTAGTTGAGGATGATCTGAAACCGCCGCACTGACCAACCCGATGCGGGAACCTTTACCATTTTCGAGTGCGGTTTTGATCTGTTCGGCCGCGCGGAAACGAACTGGCCGGTAGATGTATCCGGCGCTACAAAACCGGCATCCATGGGGACATCCACGACCGATTTCCACTAAAAATGGACTTTCGAAAGCGGTCTCGGATGAAACAATGCGGGTCTGGGTGGAAAATTGATCAAGATCGGTTGCAATAACCCGTTGGACTTGGCGCGGAAAACCAGGCTCCGTCTTAACCCCCGCCAATACGCCGTCATCATGGTACTGAGGTTGGTAAAAGGCCGGTACATAAACACCTGGAGCCTTTAGCGCCAATTGTTTGAGGAGCCCTTGTTTATTAAGGCGTAAATCCAAGGCTTTAAAGAAAGGTGGTAATAGGGCCTCGGCTTCACCCAGTAGAAATAGATCGACAAAAGGCGCGATGGGCTCGGGGTTGAGAAAGCAGGCAACCCCACCTGCGATCACGAGAGGGTGGGGGTCATCCCGTTTATTTGACCGCAGGGGAATGCCTGCGTGATACAACAGCTCTAAAAGATGAAGATAATCGTTTTCAAAGGAGACGGAAAAAGCAATGATATCAAATTCGGTTAACCGCCGGCGACTTTCCAAAGAGCGGACCGGCTCATGGGCGTTTGCCGGAACAAAAAATCGCTCGCCCACTACCCGGGGCATTTGATTTAAAAGCTGGTAAACCGACTGGAACCCCAGGTTGGTCATTCCCGCCGCATATTGACCGGGAAAAACCAGGGCAACGGTGATACGCCCTTGCCGGCGCTTGCGTACGACCCCTTTTTCAGTACGTTCCAACGGGGCGGCCCGCCGATGGTCAGGGGCCATCAGTCCTAATCCGCCGCCAGGGCCATTAATCGGCGCCCCGTCTTAAAAAGGTTGGGATCTCAAGATCTTCCCGGTCGTCAACCAACCCCTTGAAATTGATCCGACGGCCATCGGGCAGACGCCGCTCTTCAACCTCCTTTTCAATAGGTTCGGCCCCTTCTTTGCGGCGACTGATGCGCTCGATATCGGCCTGGGTCAACGGTCGCACTTTACCGGTGGCGGTCACTTTCGCCTTGATCTCTTTGGTGCGTTTTTTCAGGTCATAATCGAGCCGCTCTTTGGGCGTGCCGCCGCCGATTCCGGTGGCAATGACGGTAACCCGGAGTTCATCACCCACCGCGTCATCAATCACCGTACCCCAAATGATATCCGCATCTTCACCCACTTCCTGGTAAATCCGTTCGGAAGCATCACTCATCTCCTCCATCGTCAGATCGCTGCTGCTGGTGATGTTCATCAGCATACCCGAAGCACCGGTAATGGAAATATCTTCCAACAGGGGATGTGAAATGGCCTTGTTGGCCGCTTCAATGGCTCGGTTTTCGCCTGTAGCCATACCGATACCCATAATCGCCATACCCGCTCTGGACATGGTGGTTTTGATATCGGCGAAGTCGAGGTTGACCAGCCCGGGCATCATGATCAAGTCGGTAATCCCCTTGACCGAATGGAGTAAAATCTCATCGGCTTTTTTAAACATATCCACCATACGCGCATTGCGAGGAGCCAAGCCCAACAATCTGTTGTTGGGGATCGTGATGACCGTATCGGCCACCTCCTTCAGCGCTTCAATGCCCGTTTCGGCCAAGGCCATGCGCTTTTTGCCTTCAAAACTGAATGGCTTACTGACAACCGCCACGGTAAGCGCTCCCGATTCTTTGCATATTTCAGCAATCACCGGCGCCGCACCGGTTCCGGTGCCGCCGCCGCATCCGGCCGTAACAAAGACCATGTGACTGTCATCCAGCGCGTTTTTTAGCTCTTCGTAGCTCTCCATGGCCGCCTCGCGCCCTTTGTCCGGACTGGCGCCCGCACCCAGACCTTCGGTCAATGCCCGGCCCATTTGAATCCGGTTGGGGGCCTTGGAAATTTCCAACGCCTGGGAATCGGTATTGGCGGCAATAAAATGGACGCCTTGTAAATTGGATTCGATCATGTTGTTGACAGCGTTACCGCCGGCGCCGCCAACACCGATCACTTTGATTATTGCCCCGGAACTGCAGACCTCATTGCTTACAATGGTAAAAGCCATCTCCCCACCTCCTAAAATCAAGCGCTATCTGTTTTCATGAATCTCATCAGGCTCATCATGCAAAACTCAAATCCATGTTTTCATTAGATTATACACAATACAGGATTGCCCAGGTATACCTAATGCATCATTTCTATTTAGTGACCTTTTTGACCGCACTATGAAAACGTTTTCACAAGTCACCTCCTTTCGAATAAAAAAGGAAACAACTGAATAGTGTTTTTCATTTACATAACTTCTTTGAACCAGCGCTTCATCTGCGCCATGACTTTATAAAAAATGTTCCTGTCGCTGATGGAAAACCCTCTGGGCTTACGTTTGCGGTCCTGCTTAGCGCCATAGAACACCAGGCCAACCCCGGTAGCGTACATCGGACTTTTAACCATATCGGCGAGACCTGTCACACCGGCGGGCTTACCCAAACGCACGGGCAGTTTGAAGACCGACTCGGCCAGATCGGCGGCACCGTCCAACATCGCGCCGCCACCGGTAAGCACCACTCCCGAAGAGATGACGGGTGTCAGGTGACGCTTATCCATCTCTTGTTTGACAAGACTCAACACCTCTTCCATGCGCGGCTCCAAAATCTCACCCAAGATCTGCCGTGGCAGTTTACGCGGCGCCCGCCCGCCCAAACCGGGGACTTCAACCACCTCCTCGCTGCCCACCTGATCGGTTAGACATGTGCCGAAACGTTCCTTGATCCGCTCAGCTTCGGCAATGGGCGCCCTGAGTCCAATGGCAATATCGCTGGTAAAATTGCTGCCGCCCAGGGCCAGCACAAAGGTGTGGCTGATTTGTTTGCCTGAAAATACGGCCAGATCGGTGGTGCCGCCGCCAATATCGACCAAAGCCACGCCAAGATCCCGTTCTTCGTCGGTCAAAACCGCTCCTCCGGAGGCCAGGGACTCTAAAACAATCTCACCCACATCCAGGCCTGCCCGGTTGACACATTTAACGATATTACGCGCCGAGGTGACCGCACCCGTGACGATATGGATCTTGGCTTCCAACCGCACACCGGACATGCCGAGGGGATTTTGAATGCCGTCTTGATCATCTACGATATACTCCTGGGGCAGCACGTGAATCACCTCCCGCTCCATGGGAATGGCCACGGCCCGCGCCGCCTCGATCACCCGGTCCACATCCGATTGGGTAATCTCCTGGCCTTTAACCGCCACAAGTCCCCGGCTGTTAAAGCCGGTGATGTGACCGCCGGCAATCCCGACATAGACTGTGGAGATGGTGCACCCGGCCATGACCTCAGCCTCTTCCACCGCCTTTTTGATTGATTCCACCGTGGACTCGATATTGACAACCACCCCTTTACGCAATCCAATGGAGGGGTATACGCCCAAGCCAATGATATTGATTTCATCGAGCAATAACTCTCCGACAATGCAGCATATTTTGGTGGTGCCGATATCGAGACCGACGATTATTTCTCCCCGCCCGTCCATATTTCTTACGCCTCCTTGCCTTTCATTGCGGAACTTCCCTGGATCGGATTAATGACAACCCGCTCCGGATTGCGCAGATCAATCCAATCTATTTCCGCTGACAGTGCGTTTCGATCAAAATAGTAGAGCGCCGTGGCCAAGCGCTGATATTTTTTGGCATACTGGTTGTATCCCAGGCGAATGGTCAGCCGCTGATCAAAGGCATAAAGCTGCAGCCCCATATCACGATCCACCGCCACCTGTTTAATGGCCCGATTGGGTAACGGCGACCCGGGCTGCTGCCCCATGACCAGCACATTCATCACCGCGTCAAAGGCGGGGCTGGCCTCCTGGTCATCCACTGCCAGATCGGCATACCGCAGCCCGGTAATACGCGGCAGCCGCTGTAAATCAAAAGTTTTCGCCTCTTTAATAATTTCACCTTCGCTGTTCATCACAAACTTACGCCCCAAATCAATGACAGCCAGCGCCCGATGTTCTTTAATGGTAATCACCAGGGCATCGGGCCACACGCGGCGGAGCGTTGCGTCAGCCACCCATTGGCGCCCAAGTAACTGTTTGCGCACCAATGGCAGGTTTAGCGCCAATAAATTCACACCCGGCTCCAGACCCACATATTCAAGCATCTCTTGCGGGCTTAAGCGGTTGGTTCCGGTCACCTCAATGCGTTTGGCTGCAAAATATGAGCTTTGGGTCATGAGGTCGTGAACAAACATAAAGGCCGTACTCAAGCCAAGGAGGAATAGACCGCTGCCTATAAGTGTGATCATTAGGCGCAGATGTTGGCCCGTTTGTGCCCGTCTGTCGCGGCGTCCGGCTTTGAATCTATTTTTCCGCTTGGCCACATGCCCCCCTTTTCGGTTCACCCGCCACGCAAACCCCAAATTTCAATGGCGCCCCGCGGCAGCTTTTGCCATTGTGCATCAGCGGTGAACAACGGCGCCGCTTCCCATACGATTTAAAAACGATTCACCCACCTCATAGACATTGCCCGCGCCCAGAGTGACCACCACATCTTTGGCCACCACGTTCTCCTGAAGAATCGTTACCGCCGCTTCAAGATCCTCGGCATAGTGGGCCTCTTTGTGGCCGTGCTCGCGAATACCTTCAAAGAGCAATTGGCCGGAGACGCCTTCAACGGGCTTTTCGCCGGCTGCATAAATGGATGAGACCACCAACATATCCGATTGGTTAAAGGCCCGTGTAAAATCATCAAAAAGCAATTGGGTGCGGCTATAGCGATGGGGTTGAAAGACCACCACCACCCGTCTTTCCGGATAGCTTTGGCGAATCGCATTCAAAGTGGCTTTGATTTCCGTTGGATGGTGGCCGTAATCATCGATCACCGTGATGTCGTCCAGCTCGCCTTTTATCTCCATGCGCCGGGCGACGCCCTCCACCCTCGCCAGCGCCTCGGCAATTGTTTCAAAGGGAATTTCCAACTCCAGCCCCACCGCAATGGCGGCTAAGGCATTGTAAACACTGTGCATACCGGGGCGGTTGAGCCGGATGAGGCCCAATTCTTTTTGCGCGGTTTTGACACGAAAGAGACTTTGCAGGCCCTCAAAAGCGATCTCCGTCGCCTGGAGATCGGCCTGTACCGTACATCCATAGGTCACGTGACGACGCTGCAAATCGGGCAACAGCTCCTGGACCGGAGGGCTGTCGAGACAAAGAACAGCCAGACCGTAAAACGGAATGCGGTGCAAAAAATCAAGAAAAACGGATTTAATCTCATCAAGACCACTGTAAAAATCCAAATGCTCACGATCGATATTGGTCACCACCGCAATAGTGGGAGAAAATTTTAAAAACGAACCATCGCTCTCGTCGGCTTCGGCCACAATAAATTCGCCTTTGCCCAGCACTGCATTGGTACCCATCCCCATCAATTTACCGCCGATTACCACCGTGGGATCAAAGTCACCCACGGCCAGGACCGATGCCAAAAGTGCGGTGGTGGAAGTTTTTCCATGGGCACCGGCCACGGCGATGCTGTATTTTAAGCGCATCAGTTCGGCCAGCATATCGGCCCGCCGGATAACGGGAATTGCACTCTGTTTGGCCGCCACGACCTCGGGATTACCATCACCAATGGCGGAAGAGACCACCACCACATCCGCCTCCTCGATCTGGCGGGCATCGTGCCCTTTATAAATTTCGGCGCCCAGGCGGCTTAGGTTGGCCGTAATCTCCGAGAGATGTAAATCGGATCCGGAAACCCGGTAATCCAAATTGCAAAGCAGCTCGGCAATTCCGCTCATACCAATTCCGCCGATGCCGACAAAATGAATATGGTACTGTTTTTGATACATAATGCTCCTAACGCGCAGTGTGCGCCGTCATCAACTGCAGACAGTGCTGGACAATCGTTTGGGCCGCGTTGGGACGCCCCAATTTTTGGGCCATTTGGGCCATTTGGGCCAATGCGGCAGGGTCCTTCTGAAACCGGTCTATCCATTGGGCCAACTGTCGGCCTGTTGATTCATCCTCGGGAATGATCTGTGCGGCTCCCGCTGCCTGAAGCGGCATTGCATTTAACATCTGATGGTTGTCTGCGGCCTGGGCAAAAGGAACAAACAGCGCTGGCTTTCCCACTGCGGTGATCTCCGCAATGGTGGTGGCGCCCGCGCGGCATATCAGAAGATGTGCGTTGCCGTACGCGCGGCCCATTTTGTGGATAAAAGGTGTCACGGTGGCTTCAATAGAGGTCTCGGCATACGCCCGTTGAACCGCTTCCAGGTCCGCCGGTCCGGTTTGGTGTACAATCTTGAGACCGTGACCGTCGATCCTTTGAACGGCTTCCATCACCGCCACATTGACGGCGTGGGCGCCCTGGCTGCCGCCCATGATGAACAGGCAAATTTTCTCTTTATCGGGTTTGGCCTCAGCCGCCTGTTCCAACAACTCTTTACGAACCGGATTTCCCGTCCAATAAATTCTTCCGGGATCTCCCGGCAAGGGGGTATTTTCAAAAGAGATAAAGATCCGCAACGCCAACCGGGCCAACAGGCGATTGGTCAACCCCGGCCGCAGGTTTTGCTCACAAATGACCAGCGGTACACCCAACCGTTTAGCGGCCAGGGCCACCGGGGCCGATGAATAACCACCGATCCCTACCACCAATTGCGGCTGAAATCGGGTGATGATCTCTCCGGCCTCCTTTACCCCTTTTAAAAGAGCGCCCATCGCCCTGGCCTTGGCCCGCCAACCAAGCCCTTTTAATCCCAGGGCGGTTACCGTTTGATGATCAAAACCGTACCTGGCCAATGTCTTGCGTTCCAACGGTCGGTCCGTTCCTGCAAAGAGGATACGGCTCTGCGGTTCTTTTTCTAAAAAGGCCTGTGCGATGGCGATCCCCGGAAAGAGATGCCCACCGGTCCCACCCCCCGCAATGATGAGTGCGGGTGCAAGAATCCGGTTCTTATTGATACTATTTCTATCCGTCATGCCTGTTGCGGGCCTTCCACGGTATGCTTCCGCTAATGTTCATCAAAATCCCCAGGGCCGTTAACGTCATCAAGAGCGAAGTTCCGCCGTAGCTGAGCAGTGGCAGCGGCAAGCCTTTGGGAGGTAGAAGCCCCAAAGTCATGCACATATTGATGCTCACCTGAAAGGCCAAAGAGGAGGTTACGCCGACGGCCAGCAGCGAGGCAAACCGGTCCGGGCAGTACCAGGCGATGCAGAACCCGCGCCAGACAATGATCAGATAAAGCAAAATAACACCGGTCGCCCCGAGAAAGCCCAGCTCTTCGCCCAATACCGGGAAGATAAAATCGGTATGGGGCTCGGGGAGAAAAAAGAGCTTTTGGTAGCTGCGCCCCAGTCCGGTCCCCAGCAATCCGCCTGTACCAAACGCCATTTGCGAGTGCACCACCTGGTAGCCGGTGTCCAGGGCATACGCCCACGGGTCCCAAAAACTGGTCAGCCGGGCCACGCGGTAAGGCGCACTTTTCATAAAAACGACAAGTAACGGGATCACAAAAGGCAGCGGCGATAAAAGATGCGTCAAGCGGACACCCCCGGCAAACATCATCACCCAGGCCAAGGCAATCAGAATCAACATGGCGCCGAAATCAGGCTGCAAACTGACCATCAACACAAAAAAGAAAAGTACCGCCACATGGGGGACAAAGCCGATGGAAAAACGCTTGATCGTCTCCTCTTTTTTGGACAGGGAGTAGGCCAGATAGATAATCAGCACAAGCCGCGTCAAATCCGACGGCTGAAAAGAAAAGCTGCCCAACTGTAACCAGCGGGTGGCCCCCTTAACCGTTAAACCGACTCCGGGAACCTGGATCAGGATTAACAAAAAGGCCGCCAGCCCCAAAAGCGGATATACCAGCCGGCGATAATTGGTATAGGCAAAGTGACGGACCAGAAACATCCCTGTCAGGGCCACCACCGCAAAAAGCAGCTGCCGCCGCAGATAGTAATAGCTGGTGGTAAAGCTTTTGGATGCATTGACGGAACTGGCGCTGTAAACCATGACAATGCCCAGCAGCAGTAAGCTGATCGCGGGAAACAGCAGCCAGGGATCAAAATAGCGGCCGTTCCACACCACTCTTTTGGCGGCAGCCGCCGTTGTCATGACAACACCCCCACCAGTGCTTTAAAATGGTTGCCCCGCGCCTGGTAATGCTCATACTGGTCATAGCTTGCGCAACCGGGCGCCAGCAGAACCGTATCGCCCGGATCGGCCAGTTCCCGCGCTCGGGCAACGGCCCTGCCCATGGACCCTGCCTTTTCAAACGATCCGTGGCCGTTTAAAACAGTTCCGATAAGATCGGCGGCTTCACCGATCAACAGGGTCCGTTTTACCTTGTATTGAAAAACGGGAATCAGGGCCGAAAAGTCATCCGCTTTGGAGCGGCCACCCAGGATCAGTATCACCGGGCCGTCAAAGGTCTCCAGAGCGCGAACCACGGCGGCCACATTGGTGGCCTTGGAATCGTTGACATACTGAACCCCGTCGATGGTGCGGACCGGCTCAATCCGATGGGCCAACCCGCTAAACGTATCAATGGTGGCTTGGATACCTTTCACCGTTGCCCCGGCGATGAGGCTTGCCATGGCTGCAGCGGCGAGATTCTCTTTATTGTGGCGTCCCATAAGAGCTGTTTGAGAAAGGTCAAAGGCCAATTGCCGTTCGTCAAACGTGCAGATCAGCGTGGACTCGGTGATCACCGCACTCTTGGCAGCATTATCCCCGCTGCTCGACTCCCAGCAAAAAGGGGCCTTTTGGGACTTGGCTTTCATTGCCGCACCGGCCACATGGGGATCTTGCGCATTGTAAACCACCATGTCATGGACTGTTTGATTTTCCATGATTTTACACTTACTGGCCGTATAGGCCTCAAAATCGAGATAGCGGTCCATATGATCCCGGCTGATATTGAGTAGCACCGCCACATCGGGAGCCAATTGGGCCATGGTGTCCAGCTGGAAACTACTCACCTCGGCCACCACCCAATCGGCGCTTTTTTTTCTTTCGACAAATTCAATTAAAGGGGCGCCGATATTCCCTCCTTTAAAAACGGCCTGACCCGATGCGCCCAGCATGGCACAGACCAGCTCGGTGACCGTGGTTTTGCCGTTACTGCCCGTAATGGCGATCAGCGGACTTTCAATATAACGGGCCGCCAGCTCCAATTCATTGATCACGGGGATCTTTTGATCCCTTACACGCTCCAGGAGCGGGGTATCCAACGGAATCCCAGGGCTCGCACAAACCAGATCGGCCCAGACCACATCCGCAGCATTAAATCCGCCCAGCGTCACCGGAATACCCATTTGCTCCAACCGATGTGCTTTTTCCCGTAATGCTTGGGTATCGGCATCGTCACACGCTCTTACGACATGCCCGCGACCGTGTAAAAACCGCGCCACGGCCATACCGGAGAGACCCAAACCGGCAACGAGGATTTTGGTATGTGGGAGTTGATACGCCATCCGATTCGGTTACCTTAGTTTCAGCGTACTTAACGAAATAAGCGCCAATGCTATGGAAATGATCCAAAAGCGTACGATCACTTTGGATTCCGGCCAGCCTTTCAGTTCAAAATGGTGGTGCAGCGGCGCCATTCTGAAAATCCGCTCACCTTTGGTCAGCCTGAAATAGCTCACCTGCAAGATGACCGACGTCGCCTCCAGGGCAAACAAGCCGCCCACCAAAACCAGCAAAAACGCCTGCTTGGTTAAAAGGGCCACTGTCGCCAAAGCCGCGCCCAGGGCCATGGAGCCGGTATCGCCCATAAACACCTGGGCCGGATGAGCGTTAAACCATAAAAAACCCAACCCCGTACCTGCCAAAATACCGCAGAAAACGGTCAGTTCGCCGGCATTGGCTTGAAACGGGATCTGCAGATAGCCGGCAATGGTGACGTGGCCCGATACATAAGCAAAAATCAGATAGGTAACGGCGGCAACGGTGACCGATCCGGTGGCCAAACCGTCCAATCCGTCAGTCAGATTGACTGCGTTGGCCGCCGACACCATCACCAGTGCCGCGAAGAAAATATACCCTACACCCAAATCGGGCACGATGGCTTTGAAAAAAGGGATGGTCACCGTGGTGGAGGCATTGGGCAGCCAATAGATCCAAAAGCCCGCCGCCAAAGCCAAAAGGGTTTGCAAAAACAGTTTTCCCTTGGCGTTCAACCCCTTGTTTTGCCGCTGGGTGTGCTTTAAGTAGTCGTCAGTAAAACCAATGACCCCAAAACCGAGGGTGGTCAGCAGCACGATCCAAACAAAAGGATTTTTCAAATCGGCCCATAGCAGGGTTGCAAATGTGACCGCCATAAGGATCAGAACACCCCCCATGGTGGGGGTTCCCGCCTTGCGATGATGCCCCTGGGGTCCATCTTCGCGGATATATTGACCCACCTGCATTTGCTGCAGTTTTGTAATCAACCAGGGCCCCAGCACAAAGCAGATGAGAAACGCAGTCATCGATGCGTAAATCGTCCGAAAGGTGATGTACCGAAAGACGTTAAACACCGACCAGGTGGTATGGAGCGGATAGAGTAAATGGTACAACATCGGATCAGACTTCCCTTTTTTCGTCGGCCCACTGTAAAAACGGCGTTAATGCTGTTTCCATGGTCATTCCCCGGGAGCCTTTAAACAAGACCCAAAATCCGGGGGTAATTGTTTGTTTTAATTTTTCAACGATCTCCGCTTTGGTTCCCACCACAATCTGATTATGGGAGAGGCCCGCGCTTAGGGCGCCATCGGCGATCTGTGAGGCCTCCTGGCCTGTGGCGCACAGGAATGCGACCTTCTTTTGGGCGACCATCTCGCCGATTTGATGGTGGTAGACTGCTGATTGCGCACCCAGTTCCAGCATATCGCCCAACACGGCCGCCGCCTTGTTCGATGGCGCCAAAGCCGTCAACGTATCCAAGGCCTGCGCCATGGAGCCGGGATTGGCGTTGTAGGTATCGTCAATGATCGTAATTCCGGTGGCCGTTGTTACGATTTGCAACCGTCCCGGCTTGGGTTGAAAAGATGCCAACCCTGCTGCAATGCGATGGATAGGGATGCCGGCCAGCCATCCGGTCCCGGCCGCAGCCAATGCGTTTTGCACCATCACGCGGCCCGGTGTCTGCAACGCCACAGCCGCGTGTTCTTTTTCCAAAACCAGATCAAACTGGAGTGAATATCCAGTTTGTCGGACATTCTTAGCCTGGATGAGGCATCTTTCGGATTCACCCCAGTAAATGGTTTTGCGGTTGATCGCTTGGCCCCATGCCCGTAGCCGGGGATCATCTCCGTTTAAAAGTAGCGGCGCATCTGCAGCCATGCCGTCGATCAGTTCCGCCTTGGCCTTTAGAACACCGTCCGGATCACCAACCCCCTCCAAATGGCTGGCGGCAATATTGGTAATGATGCCGATATCGGGTCGACTGATCCGGGACAAGCGCGAAATCTCTCCAAAATGGTTCATCCCCAATTCAATCACCGCCCACTGATGTGAGGGTTCCAATTGCAGCAGCGTCACCGGCAGCCCGATCTCATTGTTGAAATTGCCGCGGGTGCTGTGGGTCTGAAACTGTTGTTTCAGGACCGCAGCGGTCATCCGCCGGGTGGTGGTTTTACCATTGGAACCGGTGATGGCCGCCACCCTTGGATCAATACACTGCCGATGCCAGGCGGCAAAAGCGCCCAATGCGTTGACCGTATCGGCAACCGCGACACAGGCAAATTCCCGGTCGGTCCAGCTTTCGATGGACAATCCGGACAAACCGGCCTCATCCATCAGCACCACCGCGGCACCTTGGTCCAACGCCGATTTCACAAATTGATGCCCATCGTGAGTTTCACCCCGAATTGCCACAAACAGGTCGCCGGACCGAACTTTACGTGAATCGAGACGCACCGTTTCAAAAGGCGCTTCCATATCACCGCAAACCAATCGACCGCCGGTTGTTTGTAGCAATTGCGAGGCGGTCCAGCCCTGTGGTCGTAATGTGGTTAGCATGAGCGCACCTCCAGGGCCATGGCCGCTTCGTGGCGGTCGTCAAAGTCGATGACGCCCTCTTTTAAAACCTGATAGGTCTCATGCCCCTTTCCGGCAATCAGCACCGTATCGTCGCTATGGGCCGCCGCAATCGCTAAACCGATGGCTGAACGGCGGTCCGGCTCCACAATGTAATCGGCAACGCCCTTTTTCGGCTTCCATGAAGCCACATTCTCTTTTTTCAACTCGCTGCCGCCGGCTTCATCGGCGCCCGGAATGATCGCCTTGATGATCTCCATGGGCGGCTCGCTGCGCGGATTATCCGAGGTGATGATAGCCAGATCGCTTTGCATCAGCGCCTCTTTGCCCATAAGCGGGCGTTTGGCGCGGTCACGGTCCCCACCACAACCGAAAACGGAAATCAGCCGTCCCCGGGTCAACTTTCTAACCGCTGTCAGACTGTTTTTAAGCGCGTCCGGTGTGTGGGCGTAATCAACAAAGACACCGATCCCGCAACGATTTCCCACCGGTTCCAACCGTCCTGCAACCAACTGCAACGCACTGATACCGTTCGCAATAGTCTCCGGCGATATCCCCAGGGCAAGGGCCGCGCCGACCGCGCAGAGAAGATTTTCCAGATTGTGATGCCCAATGAGGGGCGACCGGATGGGGATATCCCCCCCCGCGCTTTTAAAAACACCTGAAATTCCGTCGATGGTGACCTTTATCTTTTGCGGTTTCACCTGGCAGATCTCTTGATTCCCAACGGCGATGGCCCGCACGGGAAGCGCTGTTAAAAGCCTTTGCCCATAGCTGTAATCGGCGTTGATCACCGCACAGGCATTTGAAGCTTTGGGCCCCGACCCCAAAACATGGGTAAACAGTTTCTCTTTGGCCCTATAATAGTCCTCCATATCGGCATGAAAATCGAGATGGTCCCGGGTCAGATTGGTGAAGACCCCGATATCCATGGGGCAGTGGTCTACCCGTCCTTGGACCAAGGCATGCGAGGAGGCCTCCATCACCACGTGGGTCACTTGATGATTGACCATCTCCCGCAACATCCGCTGCAGATCCAGTGCATCCGGTGTGGTCACGTCGGCGTTGCGGGAGATGCCGTTGTAGCGGTAATTGACGGTGCCGATAACACCGGTCACAAAACCGGCGGTCTTCAGAATCGATTCAACAATATAGGTGGTGGTGGTTTTGCCGTTGGTTCCGGTGATACCGATGAGGGTTACCTCCCGGGCCGGGTGGCCGTAAAACCGGCTGGCCACAAGCGGTAACAGCCGACGAGCGTTATCCACGGTGATGACCGGAACATTCATTTGGATCTCTTTTTCGGCCACAACCGCCACTGCGCCCCGAACCACCGCATCTTCGATAAAATCATGTCCGTCTGCGGCGTAGCCCTTGACTGCAATAAAGAGGCCTCCCGGAACCACCTCCGTGGAACGGCAATGAAGCGACCGGATATCGATATCGGGAACGTCCGTCGACTCAACCAGGACCCCTTTTAGTAGTTGTATGAGCCTCATAAATTGGCCTTTTTCACCGGCAACCCGTCTTCCTCGATTTTGACCGGCCCTGTTTCCATGGGGATATTGAGGTAGTTGAGGCTGCTTTGGGCAATCGCCCTGAAGGCTGGCGCCGCCACCACCCCGCCGTAGGTATACTTTCGGGGTTCATCCACCACCACCAAGATCACCAACCTCGGCCTGGATGCGGGCACAAACCCCACAAAAGAGGAGACAAAGTCACTTCTGGAATAGGCGCCGTCGGGGCCTATCTTTTGGGCGGTCCCGGTTTTGCCGCCCACGGTAAACCCCTTGACTGCCGCTCGTGTCCCGGTGCCGCCCTGTTCAACCACCCGCACCAGCATGGAGCGCACTTTCCGGGCGGTTTCAGCGGAAACCACCCGCCTTAAAACCTTCGGTGCGACTTTTCGAACCACAACACCGTTATGATCGGTAACCGCTTGTACAATCCGGGGCTGCATCATCACCCCGTCGTTGGCGATGGCGGCCATGGCTGTGACCAACTGAATGGCCGTCACCGCGATCCCCTGGCCAAAGGCAATATTGGCTGCATCAATGGGACGCCAACGGCGAAAATCAGCCAAACTGCCATCGACTTCACCGGGGCTGTCAATGTGAGTGAGCCGGTTGTAACCAAAATTGTGTAAGGTTGTGTAGAGAACCTCCTTGCCCATGGCCTGACCCAGTTTGGCGGCGCCGATATTGCTGGAAAACTTTACAATATCGCTTACCGACAGCAGATGGTAATCGTGGGCGTCGTGAATGGGAAATCGACCGATATAATAACGGCCATTTTCGCAATCCAATACCGTATCGGGCGACGCGGCCCGGGAATCAAGACCGGCCGCAATCGTAAATACTTTTAGGGTTGATCCCGGTTCGAACGTGTCTGTGACAATACGGTTTCGCCACGCTTGTTGACGGTATTTGCGAAACCGGTTGGGATCGAATAAAGGGAAATGAGCCATCGCTTTCACGGCTCCGGTTTTAGGAACGATCACCACCGCCAGTCCCGATTTGGCCCGATGCTCGGTTACCGTTTTGGCCACCGCTTCCTCGGTGATATATTGAATGCTGGCATCAATATTTAAGATCACATTGTGTCCGGCATTATCAGCGATGAGTTTCTTTTTGAGATCAAATTTGCGATTTTTACCATCCTTTAAGTAGGTAAAGCGGGTTTTGCGGCCACGCAGTTGGCGGTCATAATAGACTTCCAACCCTTCAAGGCCGTTACCGTCAAGCCCCACAAAGCCGATCACCTGACCGGCCAGCTGTTTATGAGGATAGGCCCGGCTCCGGGTCGCCTCGAATACGAACGCGCGCGCTATTTTGTATTGCTCCGCCACCGCTTTGACCGTCGTTTCCTCGGCCGGCGGCGCTTGCCTTTTTAACCAGACAAACGATGCTTTGGCGTTCAGCTTTTTGTACACCGGCCCCCAGGAGAGCCCCAACGCTTGAGCCAGGACCCGGGCCAGTTCACGGCTGGCGTTGACCTTGTCGGGATGCACACCGATATCGGTCGCATCGAGGGTTACGGCCAATTCGCGGTATACGGCATCAAAAATAACACCCCGTTTGCCCTCTACTTCGGATATCCGCCTAAAGCTATCAGCGGCCTTTTCTGATAACCACGACCGGTCTAAAATCTGCAACTGGACAACTTTACCAACCACCACCCCAAACGCCAGCGTAAAGACCGCCGCGATCAGGAACACTCTTCGTCTGAATTTTCTGGTTTCGGCGCTATTCATGGCAACACTCGTATCTGCTCGGGATCCGGCTCCTTTAAGTCCAGCTTTTCACGGGCAATCCGCATAATTCGCGCCGGTGAACGCAATCTTTCCAGCTCGGTTTTTAAAATTTCCTGTTTTTGCAGTAACATCTGGTACTGGTCACTCATCCGGCTGATCTCATAGCTGGTTTGGCGGTAGCCCTCTCGTACCCAAGTCACCGCCAGCAGCAATCCCAACAAAACCAGCACAAAACCGCCCCATTTCAAACCGCTCCCGCCCAACCGGTTCCTTAACCGGCTTTTTGGGGCTTTAGCTCGTCTCACGACGTTTTTCCACTGCTCGAAGACGTGCGCTTCGGGCCATGGGATTCGCTTCAATTTCAGCGGCGTCCGGTCTGACCACTTTGGGCGTTAACAGCGAAAACAACGGAACGCGCCCACACCCGCAAACCGGTAAATCCGGTGGACATACACACCCTTTGCTCCAACCCTGAAAAGTCCTTTTGACCATCCGGTCTTCCAGAGAATGGAACGACAGGACACAAAACCGGCCGCCCGGCGCCAAAATATCCGGGACCGCCCCCAACAAACGTTTAAGACGCTCCAACTCGTGATTGACGGCCATCCTCAGCGCCATAAAAACCCTGGTGGCCGGATGAATCCGCTGGTTTTGACGAAACCTGGCCGGGATCGCCGCCATTATGATGTGAGCCAGCTCAAGGCTTGTTTCAATGGCGCGTTGTTCGCGCCGGCCTACAATCCGTTGGGCAATCCGTTGGGCCCAGCGCTCTTCTCCCAACTGATGGAAAATATCCGTCAACTTTGCCACGGGCCAATGATTGATCACCTCATGGGCGGTGATTTTATTTTGGGGGTTCATCCGCATATCCAAGGGTTCCGCCTTTTGGAAACTAAATCCGCGGCCGCTTTCCTGAAGCTGGTATTGCGAGACGCCGATATCGGCCAGAATAAGATCAACCCGGTCAATGTTGAGCTGGGCCAATATGTCCGACAAACGTCCAAAATGGTCGTTGATGAGGAAGGCCTTTGGCTTTAGCGGCGCCAACACCGTTTCGGCGTGTTGGATAGCATCGGGGTCCTGATCAATGCCGATGAAAATACCGCTTTGAGAAATCGCCTTGCAGAGTTGTTTTGCATGGCCCGCACCACCAACGGTGCAATCAACACACACATGACCGATCTGCGGATTTAATAGTTCCAATACTTGCGCCACCATCGCCGAGGTGTGGCGCAATGGCACGGCTTAGTACTCCTGTTTACCAGTGCATGGACACGAGGCCTTTGCATAACACCCCTTTTGGCCTGATTTCGGCGTCCGGCTCAAAATGGTATCCCCGAAATATTCACTATATTCCTCCGGTTCCATTTTTCGCCTTCCCTGAACGTGAACAAAAATAGATGTCCCGCAAAGGTCTCGACGCCTAAAAAGGCACCGGTCGTCAAAAGCGCCAAGCGTCGTTACAACCAAAAACATTTATAATCTCAACTCACTGATCTGCGCACTCAATTCCGGTGTCAACACATCCTGTTCCGCCAACTCACTGTCCACTTCATATCGATCCCGTGACCAGATCTGAAAATGGCTTAATTGACCGACGATAGCGATCTCTTTTTGGAGCCCGGCGTAGTCCCGCAACGACGGTGAAATCAATATCCGCGACTGTTTATCCGTCTTGCAGACAACGGCCCGCCCGATAAACTGCCGCCGGAAGCGCCGCATTTCCGCCGTAGTTGCATTCAACGCTTCCACCCGCGCTTCGATATTGGCCCACACTTCCGGTGGATAGGCGTTTAGCGCCTGATCCATGGCTGTTACGATCAGTTGGCCGGTGCAACGGCGTACCGCTTCCCGAAAGCGTGCCGGAATCGCGATGCGACCTTTGGCGTCCATCGTATTGAACGATGTTTCGTGAAAGTATGTCTGCCAATTTTCCACTTTTTCCCACCCTTTTAGGCAAATAATCATATAATAAATAAGCTTGTCAAGTAAAAAATTATAAATTATTTGTAATTTTCAGTTGTTAATTGAATATATCTTAGTGGTTTTTTGTGGAATTGATTTTTATTATTTTCCTCTTCTCACTTTTTAGACCCTGGCTTTGCAATCCAAGAGCGCGTCACTCAAACCCGGCGACGTTTTTTTCTGAAGGATTCGATCTGTCGCCGGTATGCTTGCCAACAGCGGCCGGTTGGTTTATATGACGTGGGGTTTCAACAAGAAGTCTTGAAAAACATGGATTTATGCAAACAATGACGTAAAACGGATATTTAATCATCAAACGATACGGTCTGATTGAAGCGCTTTAATCAAGCGGTCGTTTTTTCTTATGGGAACGCATTCATCACTTTTACTGCTTATCGCCGGGGCCAAAGGGGCCATCGCTACGACACTGGCCGCCGCATTGGCCGCGGCGCGTCAAGATACATCACTTTTACGGCCCTATCTCACAACCGCCGGGCAGTTCCCTTTTTTGGACCCCATCGAAAAGAGTGTTGTGGCCGGTTGGGATTCGATAAACACCCCTCTTTTTCAAGCGGCCGACCGGCACGGTGTCCTGCCCAAAGCGCTTTTAAACTCTGTGAGAACAGCGTTGGCGCAGGTGTCCGTAAAGCCGGCGCCACCGGACGCCAATTCCGGATTTGCCTCTATCGTCGAACAAATTACTTTTGACATCGAGGCATTCAAGGCAGCGTATCCGGATGCCCTGCCGGTACTGATCAACCTGTTGCCCGCCGGACCCGGTCTTTTGGAAGACCCGTTTACAGACATTGATGCATTGCCGGCCGACACCCGGATTTCCATGCTGCCGGATCTGGCCTATGGCGTGGCGGCACTGAAATGTGATGTGCCCATCGTCAACTTTTCGCCCAATTCCATTGAAATACCGGCGCTGACCGAATTTGCCGCTCACAAGGGCATCCCGATATGCGGGCGTGACGGAAAAACAGGCCAAACCTACCTGAAAGTGGTCCTGGCCTCGGCGCTGAAAGCCCGTTCGCTTTATGTGGACGGCTGGTACAGTACGAATATCTTGGGCAATGCCGACGGACTCAACCTGGAGGATCCCGCGTGTGCCGACGGAAAAATCAGAAATAAAACCAACCTGTTGGATGATATCTTGGGCTACCCGGTGGGTGAGCGCTATGACCGGGGAACCCACACCGTCAGAATCGACTATTACCCGCCCCGGGGAGACGCCAAGGAGGCTTGGGACGTCATCGACTTTATGGGGCTTTTCGGACTTCCCATGAGCCTGCGGGTCAATCTGCAAGGACGCGACTCGATTTTGGCTGCACCCATGGTCCTTGATCTGGCCCGCTGGGCGGGCGCACTGAAGCTCGCCGGGCGGGGCGGCGCGATTCCCGAGCTGGGTTTCTATTTTAAAAAACCCATCGGCCCCAATCCACCGCGCTCCCAGGAAGAACAACTCGCTGCATTGGCCAGGCTGGGCAAGGAGTGCCGAAAATGATAATACCCCGGAAACCTTTACATCAATGAACAGGACTTAATGATATTAGGATACAGCACCAACGCATTTGTAAAATATACCCTTTTTGAGGCGGTGGAAAAGATCGCCGCCCTGGGATTTAGGGGCGTCGAAATCATGGCCGACAGGCCCCACCTGTTTCCCGATGATTTTGACGACGGCGATCTCGATCAACTGGCAGAGCTATTGCGTGCAAAAGGGCTCAAAATTACCAACATCAACAGCTTTACTCTTTTTGCCGTAGGTGACACCTATCTGCCGTCATGGATTGAACCCGACGCGGACCGCCGGCAAATTCGAATCGACCACACCCTCAAATGTTTAAAGATCGCCAAGCGGCTTGGGTGCGCCAATATTTCCGTTCCACCCGGCGGGCCGCTGCCCGAAGGAATGGACCGGGATAAAGCCATTGCCCTGTTTTTGTCCGGACTGGAAACGGTGATTCCCACCGCCGAAACCCTGGGTGTAAAGGTTTTAGTGGAGCCGGAACCGGATCTCCTTTTGGAACGCACCGCAGAATTTCTGCCGTTTATACAACAGGTGGCGTCTCCTGCTGTCGGGCTCAATTTTGATATCGGCCATTTCTTCTGTGCAGGTGAAGATCCGGCTGAGGCGTTTAAAACGCTTTTCCAATGGATCGGCCATGTGCACATTGAAGATATCGGCCCCCAACGCAAGCACCACCATCTGATTACCGGATGCGGGGCCATCGATTTTCCGCCGATTCTAAACACCATGAAACGGCTGAATTATCAGGGCGACATGAGCCTGGAACTTTACACTTACGCCGATCAGCCCGATCAGGCGGGCCGTGAAAGCGCTGCGCACCTGGAGCCTCTTTTTCGAGCCGCCGGGTTTGACCTGATGGAGCGGTCATGATCCGGAAACCGCCCAACTGGCGCGACAAGGCCGGCCGCCAACGCATGCTGGATCATCAAATTCGCCGGGATGAAACCGCGACGTTCGGATTTGAGCTGGTACCGGAAAGTGAAAAGACCGATCACGTTCAACGGCATTTTGATTCGGTGGCCCCCAAATATGACCTGATGAACACTTTACTCAGCGGCGGGATTCACTACCTATGGAAACGCCGGGCCGTGGCGCTATTGGACCCGCAACCCGGTGAAAAAGTACTGGATGTCTGCGGCGGCACCGGCGACCTCTCCATTTTGGCCCATAAAAAAGTGGGCCCCAAAGGCCTGGTAACCGTATTTGATATTAACCGGGCCATGATGCAGGCCGGGCGGCAAGCCCGCCGTCATCAGGCCACCCGCTCGCAACTGACCTATGTCCAGGGTAACGCCGAGCAGATCAGTTTCCCCGACGCCGCCTTTGAAAAAACCATTGTGGGTTTCGGCATTCGTAACATTACCCACATGATCCAGGGCTTTTCCGAGATGTACCGCGTATTAAAACCGGGCGGCTGTATGGTTTGCCTCGAATTTTCCAAACCGGTCCGGCCTTTTTTCAGAACGCTTTACGACTTCTACTCTTTTACGATCATGCCATGGCTGGGAGAACTATTGGCGGGGTCATGGAAGGCTTACGAGCACCTTCCCGAAACGATCCGGCTCTTTCCGCTGCCCGATGAGCTGGCCGATATCCTGACCGAAATCGGCTTTGCAGATGTTCAGTACGAGCGTCTCACCAACGGCATCGCCGTTATCCATACGGGCAACAAACCCGCTGACCCGTAAGTGGTCCGCCGCGATAGGGAACCTGAAGAGACCTTTGCAGGAGATCTGTTTTTGTTAGTGGCGATGCCAAAGAGTGGAAGTTTGGTTCAGCCCGTCATTATCTGTTGGGTCAATCGGTCGGGGTGCCGATAAAAGCGCTAGGTTGAGAAACTTCTTGTTGCGCTGCAACACCGGCAACAAGTTGCCGGTGCCACCCGCGTATCATTTTTTTGCACTTTTTCTGCTGTAACCCATTGAAATTATTGATAGCGATTTGGCCATTTTCGACTTTTTACGAGTCCATCAGTATTGAGACATCGAGTTTTTTTGTTTCGTCAACTTTCTGCTGGAATAGTAGGATCTAATTCAAAGCATTCCCTATAATAGAAGACAAACTCTTTCTTTTTTGCATTCATTATAAAATCATTATCTATAGGAACAAAACAGCTAGCTTTTATCCTCTCTCCATTTAACAGATCGAACCAAAATGTCATCTTAATCTTTTTTATATCACCTGTGCCGATCATTTTCTCAAATTGACTAAATAACAAAAAATCTCGAGTGACAAGCTCGCCATTTTTATCAAAGGAACGTCGCGCATAATAGTCAATTTCATTAGAAATGCTTGACTGAGGGGGCACGCTAATTGGTGCAATGGGATCACTATCACCGAAATAGAACCAGTCTAAAGAGATCGTTGATTTTGACTCCGAGTCATTACCATGAAAATCCAGTTCCACTTCTGAGCGGATCGCTGTATATGAATGAGGGGCACTTGTATCATTGATTAAGGTTACAGGGTTCGCTTCAACAAATAATTTACCATAACTCGGACATATCTCTTTTTCTTCTTCTGTGTACCAACCTTGGCAGGTAAAGTTTACGATTTCTGGAAACCTCAAGACAGGGTTAGAATCAAGAAACCAGCGGTCGGTCGCTGTAAGCAGTAACGTAACAATCGAAATCACGAATGCCAGCAATGCACCCCAACCGCCAATCTCGTAGCCGAGAAAAGCAAATTTTTTGGGGGTTTTCTTTTCATCTTGCATAATCCTCTCCTATCGAGCCAATTTCAAAACGGATAAAAAGGGATGAATTAATTAGCGCAATATCCGCCCGAAAACCATATAACATATTGATTAATCAGGAAGAATGTGCTATTTGGGTCTTGGATTCATTAATCACTGACAAAGGAGACCCAAATGAGCACACTCTTCGATATTTTTCATACCATACAAACGTCACTTTTTCCATGGCTGGAAGAGACGCTTGATCCATTAACGAAAAAAGAGCGGCAGTTTGTGCAGGTGATCAGTTTGCTGGACCTGCATGAGCACATGAAACCATACCGTTGGCAAGGGAAAGGGCGCAAGCCGAAAGACCGTATCAGTATTGCCAAGGCTTTTATCGCCAAGGCCGTATATAATTTCGAGACCAC
>Ga0209457_1000146_pt1 | contig 23653 bp, 33 predicted proteins | sample WorMetHEROISLAND_5_FD_187410 | JGI IMG/M metagenome (GOLD analysis project Ga0209457, IMG submission 187410) | Marine gutless worms symbiont microbial communities from Max Planck institute for Marine Microbiology, Germany - Olavius sp. 5 HERON... ... | reverse complement strand
CACCGTTCACGCAACCCCTTAAGCTCGTCGTCAGGATTTTCCGGAGAATGGGTTAGGGCGGATTATTTCAGCATGGGCCTAGATTACGTGTGTAGCCTGCCGCTTGGCAAGAGGCCCTGAATAGTTACCCAGGACCCAAGACTTTGCCGACTTCAACTGCACATCCGATAACACGCCCAAAGGTCGGCTCATCCTCGTCGACTTCTCTTGAATAGATTTGCGTTCATTGGCGTTTATTTGCGGCTGAATCTTCTCCCCGCAGCCCTTACTCGATTTTTTCCGGTGGGTACCGCCTGCCCCTAGGCAATCCCCGCCGGTGCGGTAAACCTGACCACGGAGCGTTGATTCCACGGGGCGTCGTGGATCGCTAGGTCTCAGGGCGAGGCGGTATGATAGGGACGGTGCGCAAGCTCCACAAGGTGTCCGATAAACTGGCCTTGATTCTCGGATTTTGGACGCCCGGTGTCGTTTCAGAAGAACCGTACCCAAAGCGAAAAACATTTTGTTCTTATTTTTCAATTATTTGAATAAACTAGCCGGGCATCCTTGCTCCGAACGACTACCGGCACATGGTTGAAGAGCCACTGCGGGAAAACCCGATCCGATCTCCAAGATCGAGCCCGAGGGCACGGTGTGCATCCCCCTGATTGACCGCCAACTCCACTAGGCCGAAGGAATTCTCGTACCAAAACGCCTGCCCCGGAGGCACCGCGCAAAAGGTGCGCGCATAAGGGATCTCCCATTCACCGACCTGCAACCCTATGTCCCGGTCCAGATCATAGGCCTGTATTCCGGTAATCAAATTGCCATATCCGTCTACGTAGATCACCTTGGCGAGTCCTTGGGGCCAGTCGTTTCCGATCAATGCATCCAAACCGAGCTCGGTACCATCAGGTTTCTTTCCCTTGCACAACATAGCCGCAACGGGCGCGAACAGGTCTCGGCCGTGGAAGCTCGGTGACAAGACCTGGGGACGCCAATCCACCCGCAAGACCCGCACCCGACCCGCACGCTGGGTAACCAACGCCAACAAGCCATTGTCCGGTCCCACATACCAGTCGCCGTCGGCCTCGACAGCCAATGCCGCCCGCTCACCACCGACGCCGGGATCGACCACACAGAGATACAGGGTACGGGGCGGCATATCCCGCACCAACGCGGGTAGGAAATAGGCAGTTAGATCGGGACGGAAAGGTGCAAGATCGGAAACCAGATCGAAGATCGGAATGCGCGGGAGCAGCCCCGAGAGGCGTAATCTCATCTGGCCCATATAAGGACCGGTGCCCCCGAAGTCCGTGACCAGCGCAATCCGCTCGATTGTCTGCATTCGACCGGCTCCGAATCCCACGAATAAGCTATTTATTTGCCTTAGGGTGCGGCTCTTCTGAAACGACGCGGAGAAACCCGGAAACAAAGGCTCAGCCGACCATAGGATGAGTTGTGCTCACCATTGAGCTTAGGCGATTTCTGTCAAATGAAATACCATCTTGGTGGTCTTTTCGTCCGTCTTCCGTGTTGCGTCAACCGTTATAGAGTCCACTAGGCGCCGGTTGCCGCGCCTTGAATACGAACGAAAATTTTTGAATAGATTTGCGTTCATTGGCGTTTATTTGCGGCTGAATTTTCTCCCCGCAGCCCTTACTCGATTTTTCCGATGGACATACCCAGCTCATGAATCCCCGCCGGTGCGGACAACCTAGCCACGGAGCTTTTCGATTCCACGGGACGGCGTGGATCGCTACATCTCAGAGCGAGGCGGCGTGATAGGGAGACGGTACGCAACTCTACAAGGTATTCGAAAAACCGGCCTCGGCTCTCGGATTTTGGACGCCCGGTGTCGTTCCAAAAGAACCGCATCCTTTGCCGGCCCTATAGGTTTCAGGCACCCGAGTCCCGGCGGGCACAAGCACGAGGAATCGCCCGCCCGATTGCCACAAACGGCAACCCGGCTACCGAATGTGAGCGATGGGCATCGCGGTGGAAAACCCAGGTATTGGGACGGGTATACAAACACAACGACAGGCCCACCACCCGGTTTTCAGGCAGTGGTTGTCGAGCTGGGGGAAGAGAGCACATCAAGGGCACCTTGAAAATTCCAAGTACCCGTGTGGAGCTAAGGAATAGCCAGCCCGCTTTCAAGCACGTAATCGTCTAAAAGCGGAGCGGGAATATTTTCGCCCTGCGAGTTGAAAGCCCAAGTACCCTATCAGGAGAAGGATACCCGGCTATTTAGGGCACGGATCCGGGTACCGGCTGAGGAAATTCGTGAAAGGGGTTTCAAGGTATTCGGGAATCATGGGGACCTCGGATTGTTCAAGGTACCCTCATACCGCCTCACTCTATGGCCGGTTCTTCGGACTCCGACACCGGACGGTCTACCAATTCCACATAGGCCATGGGGGCGGCATCACCGGCACGAAAGCCACACTTCAAGATACGCAGATAACCACCGGGGCGAGTCTGGTAACGCGGGCCCAGCTCAACGAAGAGCTTGCCGACAGCCTCCTTGTCGCGTAGACGCGCAAAGGCCAAACGCCGTTTATGTACGGAATCGGTCTTGGCCAGGGTAATCAGGGGCTCGGCCACACGCCGTAGCTCTTTCGCCTTGGGGAGTGTGGTCTTTATGATCTCATAGCGAAACAGCGAACCAGCCATATTCCTGAACATAGCGTCGCGGTGCGAGCTGGTACGATTGAGATGTCTTCCGGCTTTACGATGACGCATGGTTCTATTCTCGCATCAGGCAATCGACAAACATTGCCTTATTTGACGACGAACTCGTCGATGTTCTCCGGTGGCCAATTCTCCAGCCGCATACCAATGGACAGCCCACGGGTAGCCAACACATCCCGGATCTCGGTAAGCGACTTCTTACCCAGATTCGGGGTCTTGAGCAGCTCGACTTCGGTGCGCTGAATCAGATCCCCGATCAGATAGATGTTCTCCGCCTTAAGACAGTTCGCCGACCGCACGGTGAGCTCCAGGTCGTCCACCGGCCGCAGCAAAATCGGATCGATCAGCGGTTGTTTGGGCTCGTCTTCGGCATCCACATCGATCGGCTGGGCACCTTCCAAGACCACGAAGCTGGACAGCTGATCCCGAAGGATGGCCGCTGCCTTCTGGATCGCTCCCTTGGGATCGATGGTACCGTTGGTCTCCAGGTCGATCACCAGACGATCCATATCGGTCCGTTGCTCGACACGCGCGGATTGGACATCAATGGCCACTCGGCGTACCGGACTAAAGGAGGCATCCAGCGGTAGCTTACCAATGGGTCGCTTGCTTCCCCCTTCGACCTCGCGCTGGGTAACCGGCTCGTAACCGCGTCCCCGGCGAACGGTCAAGGTCATGCTGATCTCACCCTTATTGGTGAGATTAGCGATAACCAACTCGGGGTTGGCAATTTCCGCCGTATGATCGAGGCTAATATCATCGGCCGTTACCGGACCTGGTCCACGCTTGGAAAGCGTAAAGGTCGCTTCGTCCTTGCCTTCGAGGGAAATCGCAAGCTCCTTGAGGTTGAGCAGGATCTCCAACACATCTTCCTGGACGCCTTCCAATGTCGTGTACTCATGAAGCACACCCTGGATCTCTACCTCCGTAACCGCACAACCGGAGATCGAAGAGAGCAGAATACGACGCAACGCATTGCCCAGGGTATGCCCGAAACCACGCTCGAGCGGCTCCAATGAGATCCGAGCGTAGCTTCGCCTTCCCTCGACCGGCTCGACCTTTACGATACGCGGCTTGAGAAAATCGCCAACAGCATCAACCATACAAGGGCCCTCTGCGCTTCCTTACTTGGAGTACAACTCTACGATAAGGGACTCGTTGATATCCGACGGAAGGTCCTCACGGTCCGGAATTCGCTTGAAGACCCCCTTCAAGGCGTTGGTATCGACCTCGATCCAGTCCACGAAACCATATTGCTCGGCCAGGGCAACCGCATTCTGGATGCGAACCTGCTTCTTGGCCTTCTCCCGAACCTCGATTCGATCCGCTTCGCCAACCTGAAAGGACGCCACATTGATGCTTTTGCCGTTGACCAGTATGCCCTTGTGGCTCACCAATTGCCGTGCCTCCGCACGAGTGGCCCCGAACCCCATCCGATAGACGACATTGTCGAGGCGCCGCTCGAGTAACCGCAACAGGTTCTCGCCGGTGGCACCCTTGGCACCGGCCGCCTTCTTGTAGTAGTTGCGAAACTGCTTCTCCATGACGCCATAGATGCGGCGCACCTTCTGCTTCTCGCGTAGCTGTAGGCCATAATCGGAGATCCGACGCCGCCGTTCAGTGCTCTGGCCCGGAATCTTCTCCATCTTGCACTTGGTATCCAGCGAACGTGCACGGCTCTTCAGCGAGAGGTCGGTACCCTCGCGCCGCGCCAATTTACAGGTGGGACCCGTGTACCTTGCCATGTTCTTATGCCTATGGAATTCCTATACACGCCGCTTCTTCGGCGGACGGCAACCATTGTGAGGGATCGGCGTAACGTCCGTGATGCTCGCTATCTTGAAGCCAGCGTTATTGAGTGCCCGCACCGCCGATTCCCTGCCAGGCCCCGGCCCCTTGACGTTGACGTCCAGATTCTTCAATCCGAATTCCTTGACCGCCTGACCCACCCGGTCCGCCGCCACCTGCGCCGCAAACGGGGTGCTCTTTCTGGAGCCGCGAAACCCAGAGCCGCCGGCGGTCGCCCAGCCTAGAGCATTTCCCTGCCGGTCGGTGATGGTGATGATGGTGTTGTTGAAGGAGGCGTGGATATGGGCAATCCCATCCGCCACTTGCTTTTTGACCTTCTTCTTGGTCCGGGTCGGTTTTGGCATCGGTTATCGCTATCAGTGTTGATCTAACGGGGACCTTAGAAAAACTCCACCCTTGGAATTTTCCCTCCACGCTAAGTCGAAATGTGATTTCGACTTGGCTTCATTTCCAATCAGCAACCCGATTGAAAATGCCCGGGCATCCCTGCCCTGCACGGACACTGGGCATTGGCTCGTGTGCGTTGGCCTCGTAACGGAAGAGCGCGGCAGTAGCGGGCATCTGGTTGCAACCCAGATCCATCAGGCGCTTGATATTCATCGGTTGAAGGTTTTTCTGTTCTTTTTTACTGGCTCTCTTGCGTTTGGTGTGGGTAGCGCCATTTTTCCCATCGCGCAGGGTAGCCCGCTCCAAGCCTAACTCTGTGCCCTTCTTTTTGCCTGTAAGCTCGAACCCGTCGCCAGGCCAAACGTCGGAGGCTTTCATCATGGACCCGTTGTCGTTGTTTACCGTTGGGCTCGGTCTTCCGGCTCCTTGGGAGGTCGTTGACGTGATTTTCGATCCCAATATGCGCTGCGGGACCTACGCCAAGACTACCCCCACAGGTCGTGGCCCCCAGGACGCGCCCCAACAGCGGCTTCAGCCTACGGATGGAGGCCTTACTGGTCACTCTCTGTCAGGCGATGGCAGCCTCTCAGGTCGCTCAATTGCCTGGCGTCAGCGACGGGCGCGTCTGGCGCACCCTCGATCATATACGTCGATCAGGCGCACGCTCAAGAGGACTTCTCGACCGTCACCTCGGTGGGTCTCGACGAGACCGCCTCGCGGCGTGGATACAATTACATAAGCTTGTTTCACGATCTCGATACCCCGCGTGTGCTCTATACCTGCGAAGGGCGAAAAGCCCAGGTCGTGGCCCAATTTGCCGATGCGCTCGAGGCTCATGGCGCCTGTGCCGAGAACATCGGCGCGGTCTGTATGGATATGTCGGCAAGCTACTAGGCTGGTGTGTGTGAGCATCGGCCCTGGGCGGCGATCACCTTCGATGAGTCGGTCGCCCCTACTGAAAATGGCGGCACTTCCGTGCACCGCGGGAGACGCTGAATAAATCAGCGCTTTCCTAACGCTTGATCGGACGCCGCGGTCCCTTGCGGGTACGGGCATTGGTGCGTGTACGTTGGCCACGCAACGGCAGGCCGCGGCGGTGCCGGATACCCCGATTGCAACCCAAGTCCATCAGGCGCTTAATATTCATGGAGGCTTCACGACGCAGGTCGCCTTCCACCATATACTTGGTAACTTCCGCCCGCAGCTTGTCGATCTCGTCCTCGGAGAGGTCCCTGATCTTGGTATCGGCGGCGACACCGACAGCCGCGCAGATCTGCGTGGCACAGGTGCGGCCAATGCCATAGATCGACGTCAGGGCGATCACGGCGTGTTTCCTATCGGGAATGTTGACACCGGCGATACGGGCCATGCTCTTCTGCCTCCAAGTCCGCTTGCGCGCGGCTGACGAAAACTGGGTATATTATCAAAAGTATGCAGATAAGCAAGAGCGTAAATCGAAAACACGGTTTTCGCTTCGCCCCTATTTTTTCAAGTACTCACGTGCTTGAAAAATGGGAGATCATCTCACGCTGATAGCCCAAGACCGGTGTAGCTAGCTGCCGTATCAACCCTGACGCTGCTTGTGGCGCGGATCCTTACAGATCACGCGCACTACGCCATTACGACGGATAATCTTACAGTTACGGCATATCTTCTTGACCGAGGCCCTGACTTTCATTTCTTCACTCCAAACCGCTGTTAGGTGCGGCTCTTTTGAAACGACACCAAGCATCCAAAATCCGAGTGTCGAAACCGGTTTATCGGACACCTTGTGAAGCTTGCGTGCCGTCTCCCTATCACGCTACCTCACCCTGAGGCCTAGCGATCCATGCCGCTCCGTGGAATCGAAAAGCTCCGTGGCCAAGTTGACCGCACTGGCGGGGATCCACAGGGGGCAGGCTGCAGTCTACCGGAACGAGTAAGAGCTGCGGGGGGGAATTCAGCTGCAAATCAACCGCTATGGACTGAAAGTTCATAGTCTGGAGTGCGACTAAAAGTCGCTGTTCCGGCTAAAGCCAACTGAAAGCCTCAGATTGAAGTCAGCTCGAAATGACTGAAAGTCAGGCTCACTCGATAAAACCATCATCAATCATATCGTCTGTAATCTATCCTGAGCTGAAAGCACCCTATCCAATAGCCCAAAAATGACGGCCCCAATACCGTTTCCTCAAATGCGGGAATTCTTGTTGGAGTGTACGAGACGTCCTCCCTTTCAGTCACTTCATGAATTCACTCACCGACAACCGGGGCGGATAAGAGATAGAGAGATGCACAGGGTCCTTAACTTACTACTCCCTGGATGATTTCTATATCATCAGCCACACAGAACTGTCGAACCAATGTCCGCAATCTTTCCCCTACATCCTTGATAAGTACCTTATCGCGATACTTCGTGATCCATACCAGATGAACCTGCAGATTGTAAACGGCATAGGGTGCAGGCTTCTTTGATCTCATAACCAAAATACTAAAGCCCTTGGACTAAAACCATAATTTTTACTAGCGACCAACAATAAACGCCAATGAACGCAAATCTATCCAAGAAAAGCCGACGAGGATGAACCCACCCCTCGGCGTACTATCAGGTGTGCATTTGAAATCGGCAAGGTCTTAGGTCCTGGATTTTTGGAGTCCGTGTACGAGAAGGCTTTGTGCGCCGAGATGGCCGAACGCAGACCTAAGGCGATTTCTATCAAATAAAATACCATCTTGGTGGTCTTTTCGTCCGTCTTCCATGTGGCGTTAACCGTTGCAGAGTCCACTAGGTGCTGGTTGCCGCGCTTTGAATACGAACGAATATCCGGCCCAATCCGGTACGCCATTTTCCGGCAATCGCCTTAGCCGAGTGTTTTTCGGCTCATTTGCGTTCATTTGCGGCAAAAAAGAAAGTATCGAGCAAGCGCAAGGGTAGACACAGCCCACCCACCCTCTGGTCGGCTGAGCCTTTGTTTTCAAGTTTCTCCGCGTCGTTTCAAAAGAGCCGCACCCACCGCTACTTCCTTTGGCACACCGGAGCATCAACGGATCATGCCGGCACCGGGTGCCTTGAGCTTGGCCTTTTTCATTAGACCCTCGTATTGGTGCGACATCAGATGGGCCTGTATCTGGGCCATGAAATCCATGACCACCACAACCACGATCAGCAATGAGGTACCACCGAAATAGAAGGGGACATTCCAACCTACGATCAGAAACTCCGGCAGCAGACAGACGGCCGTGATATAGATGGCACCGGCCGCCGTCAATCGCGTCATTACAGTATCGATATAACGTGCCGTCTGCTCACCGGGGCGAATGCCCGGAATGAAGGCACCGGACCGCTTCAGATTGTCTGCCGTCTCCTTGGCGTTGAACACCAGTGCCGTGTAGAAGAAGCAAAAGAAGATGATGGCCAAGGCATAGAAAATAACGTACACCGGCTCCCCAGGAGAGAGCTTGCTGGTGATCTCGGCCAACCAGCGAAAATCCTCGGATTGGCCGAACCACTGTCCCAGAGTACCCGGGAATAGGATTATGCTGGAGGCAAAGATGGGCGGGATCACGCCCGCCATGTTCAACTTCAAAGGTAAATGGGTGCTCTGGGCCGCCATCATGCGACGCCCCTGCTGACGACGCGCATAATTGACCGTAATCCGACGCTGACCACGCTCGGCAAAGACCACGAAGGCAGTCACTCCCAAGGCCAACACGAAGAGGGCGAGCACTGCAAGTGCGTTCATCTCCCCGGTGCGCACCAGTTCCAGGGTACCGCCGATGGCCGCGGGTAGCCCAGCGACGATACCGGCAAAGATAATCAGCGAGATGCCATTGCCAACACCCCGCTCCGTCATCTGCTCGCCAAGCCACATCAGAAACATGGTTCCGGTAACGAGCGATACGGTCGCCGTAAATACGAATCCATAGCCGGAGGTTACGACAATCGCCGAGCCACCGGCCGTTTGACCCTGCAGGGCCATGGAAATACCAATCGCCTGGAAGGTAGCCAAAACCACGGTGCCATAGCGCGTATATTGGGTGATCTTGCGGCGTCCTGCTTCGCCCTCTTTCTTGAGCTGTTCCAACTTGGGCATGACAGCCGTCATCAGCTGCATGATGATGGACGCCGAGATATAGGGCATGATGCCCAATGCGAACAAACTGGCCCGCTCCAAGGCGCCACCCGAGAACATGTTGAACATGTCCAGGATCGAGCCCTGGTTCTGATCGAAGAGATAGGCCAGGGCCTCCGGATTGACGCCCGGCACCGGAATGAAGGTACCGATGCGATAGACGAGCAACGCACCGAGCACGAACAGCAACCGCTGACGTAGCTCCGTGAGCCGCCCCCCACCACCGAGCGAGCCGACTATGGATGAGCTGTTACCGGCCATCAGGGGGATATCGCCTAAGACTTTTAAAAGAGTTCGGAATCAGGGTCTGTCAACCTATTGTCGTGCCAACTGCTAATAGGACAGGATTAATAAGGTTTCCAGGATTAACAGGATTAACAGGATTAACAGGATTAACAGGATTAACAGGATTAACAGGATTAACAGGATTATTTGGTAGTGTCGGAGCATCGCCGTTTTTTGCGAAACCCCAAATGGGATCCATCCGATTTCGGGCGCAAAAAAACAGGCGACGGGCCATGGCCTTCGGCGGCCCACGTCCATCCTGCGTCCGTCCCGGCGCGCACTCCGCTCGTCGCTTACGCTCCCTCGCTTTCCTGTGCTCCTCCGCTGAGTTTTAAGCTAAACATAGCTAAAAGTTTAAAATAGCTCCTTATTATCTATACAATGAATAACCTACAACGGAACTTCCAAAGTTTGCCATCGATTATTTTTCTGAATAATCAATTACAACGACTACCCTCAGTGATGCGCACCTTTTTGCGCGCCTGCCGTATGATCTCGTTAACTGTTTAATTGAATTAAGAACTGTGGTCTGCTCCCAGAAATCGTAACCAAGAAAGCGAACACGATAGTTCACCACACAGTTCTATTTGTCCAATTCCCTTCTTACTTCCTCAATGAATTGCCGACTTCACCAACAACTTTCCTGATTTTCCGTTGAAACACCAAGAGTTGATGAGTATTGATGGTTTTTGGGTCTTGGGGTTGTTTGATTTCCGTAACTATCGGTCACGACATTTACCTGTGTGGTTGAAGGAATGCTTGATTTGATTACGGCACAAGTTTTACCGTTTCGAAAACTAACATTCTGTTAATCCTGGAAATCCTGTGAATTCCGTACTATCAGGAGACAAACCAGGAGGTCAGGGTTTACTCCTTTTCGACCGTACCGCCCGCCGCCTCGATGGCGGTACGCGCACCCTTGGTGACGGCCAAGCCATGCACCGTCAGAGCACGTCCCAGGTCCCCGGAGGCAATGATCTTGACGTGCTTGATCCTTCCCGAGATCAGGCCTGCCTGCCTCAGGGCCGAGAGATCGACAACATCGCCGACAAGCCCTCCGAGCTCATGTAACCGAATCTCATCGCCGGTACGGGCCTTGCGCGAGCGGAAACCCACCTTCGGCAGGCGGCGCTGCAACGGCATCTGGCCACCCTCGAAGCCCGCCTTGAGACCAGGTCCGGAGCGGGATTTCTGGCCTTTGTGACCACGTCCACAAGTCTTGCCAAAGCCACTACCGATTCCACGACCGACACGCTTGGCGGTACGCTTACTGCCCGGCGCAGGCCTGATATCATTAAGGCGCATCGGACGCTTCCTCCATAACCTTCACCATATAGGAGACCTTGCGCACCATGCCGCGCGTCGCCGGTGTGTCCTCGACCTCCACCACCTGATGCATTCGCCGTAGCCCGAGACCACGCACGCACGCACGATGCGTTGCCAATCGCCCGCCAAGGCCACGCACCAGGATAACCTTCATCGTCTTCTTGACCGTCATCGCTTACCCCAGGATCTCTGTGACCGTCTTGCCACGCTTCGCGGCCACCTGCTCGGCATCCGACATGATCTGTAAGCCCTTGATGGTCGCTTGGACCACGTTGATCGGGTTGTTGGTGCCGATACATTTGGCCAATACATTTTGCACCCCGAGTACCTCGAACACCGCGCGCATGGCCCCCCCGGCGATGATACCGGTACCATCGGAGGCGGGCTTCATGAACACCCGTGCCGCACCATGACGACCGACTATCGGATATTGCAGAGTCGTGCCATTGAGTCTAACTTCGATCATATTTTTACGCGCCCCCTCCATGGCCTTCTGAATGGCAATCGGGACCTCACGCGCCTTTCCCGTACCGTAACCGACGCGGCCCTTGCCATCGCCCACCACGGTCAACGCCGAGAAGCCGAACTGACGACCACCCTTGACCACCTTGGCGACACGATTCACCGCCACTAACTTCTCGAGCAAGTCGTCGCCTTCCAGCTTGGGATTGTAGCTCGCCATTTTTAAGCCCCTAGAATTGCAGTCCATTTTCCCGTGCCGCCACGGCCAGGACCTTGACCCGACCGTGGTAACGGAAACCGGAGCGATCGAACGCCACCTTCTCGATACCCGCCGACTTGGCACGCTCGGCAATGGTCTTACCGATGACCACGGCAGCCGCCGCATTGCCCGCATGCCCCTCGCTCGACTGACGGTATTGCTTATCGAGGGTAGACGCACTCGCCACCACCTGACCGCCACTCGGTGCTATGACCTGGGCATAGATATGGCGGGGGGTACGAAAGACACACAGACGGTAGGCACCCAGCTCCCGAATCTTGGCGCGTGCACGCATCGCACGGCGCATGCGGGCTTGTTTCTTATCCATCCCCCACCTCCCCTACTTCTTCTTCGCTTCTTTTCGCAGGACCTGCTCGTCCGCATAACGCACGCCTTTACCCTTGTAAGGCTCCGGCGGACGAAAGCCCCGAATCTCGGAGGCCACCTGCCCTACCAGCTGCTTATCGACACCACTCACGACGATCTCCGTCGGGGAAGGGGTAGTAATCCGTATCCCCTCGGGCAGCAGATAATCGATCGGGTGCGAAAAGCCCAAGCTCAGATTCAGGACCTTATCCTTTGCCTGCGCACGGTAGCCGACCCCGACCAAAGTCAGCTTGCGCTCGAAACCATCCCCGCAGCCGATGACCATATTATTGATCAACGCCCGAGTAGTCCCCGCCAAGGCCCAGGACTCCTTGGTCTCCTCGACCGGATTCACCTTTAGCTCGCCATTATCCCGAGTGACCCTGACCTTGGGGTGTACGGACCAGGACAGCTTACCCTTACCCCCTTCGACCTCGAGCTCCTGTCCGGAAATCTCCACCGCAATCCCCTTGGGAACGCTGATGGGCGCTTTGGCTATACGTGACATCACTTGCCTCCTTACCCTCAGGCAACATAGGCAAGGATTTCGCCGCCATGCCCGGCCACACGGGCCGCCCGGTCGGACATGAGACCCTTGGACGTAGATACGATGGCAGCACCCAACCCGCCCATGACCTGCGGCAAATCGTTCTTACCCCGGTAGATACGCAGCCCCGGACGGGAGACGCGCTTGAGAAGCTCGATCACCGGCTTACCACGGTAATACTTGAGCTTGATGACCAGCTGTGGCTTCTTGCCCTCTAACTCGATGCCGACCTCGCTCAGGTAACCTTCCTCTTTGAGCAAATTAGCAATAGCCACCTTCTGTTTGGACGCCGGCATGCCAATAGTAACCTTGCCACGCGCCTGCCCGTTGCGAATGCGGGTCAGCATATCCGCGATGGGATCCGACATGCTCATGTGCAATTCCTCGGGTCAGACCACCATTGCAGTGCGATACCCCTTGTTTGATTATTGGTCCGCGAATGGACGCAAATGTCTTTAGCTATCCAAGGCCGATTTGTCTTGTTTATGGGCGAATAATCCGAATAGAGCGCCACAAACAAAACATAGCAGAAATACCCCTCAGTGAGAAGGAGCCTTTGATTATCAACGAAACAACACCAGCCAGGATTGCTCTGACCATCCACTTGAGGACTCGCAGGCCGCTGTCTATGCGATTAAAATACGACTCGTAATCAGCAAGTGCGCTTACTTCTGCTTTTGATTTATTCGTCATTCGCCATTCGCACCGGCGGAGTAAATGCCCGCAGACTTCGGCGTTGATATCGTCTTTCCCTATCTCAACGAATACCACGGAATCCACCCATCCTATACTTGCTGTTCAGTGAATCTACCGCACTTCCATCCGTAGCCTGCCCCACTCCCGTACCAGCTCTTTGGAGCCACATTCATCCATACACCTCAATAGGGTATGGCGCGAACTTCAGCTCCCAACCCCACTATTCCAGCCATAACGGACTTTACTAGAGATTTCCCCTTGCTACGATTGCGTATTGCTACGATGTGCAACCCAAACATGAAACTATCACCCTCGGCAGTTTCTTCGGTACACCACTTCCAACTATTATCAGGGCATAATTTTATTTTCATAAAGATCCCCTATCGAGAAACATAGATCATAATCGTTCCATTCCAGGTCACCATCCTATCGTAAATTTCCCAAACTCTATCTTTATCGAGATACTTCCGGATTGGAAGGTTCAGTGATGCGGAAAGAAACGGATAAAAATCAATGATTTGGCACTATCATTGAATAATAACTCCAACTTGTAATCACCAATATATATTGCTGTTTCTATTGTGACAGCTTGTCCATTTGAAATCATATGATCCTCTTGTTTATAGTTCCACATTTAACTTTATTTATGGCGGGTAAGTTAACCCAGTTGCCGACTTCTCCGTTCGCCGTCAAGTCGGGGCTTCCCGTCACGGCTTGAGTCAGGTCGCTATGACCCGCTACCCACACCAAACGCAAGAGAGCCAATATTTTTATACTATCAGGTTCAAGTTGATTTTTGGTTAGGCAATATCGCCTCATTCCTAAAATTGTTCCTGCAAGCCAGGATCACCCATAAAAGCGATATAAAACAGATATTCCGCACCCAAATCCAACTCATCAGACCAAACGAGGGTACTGTGTTCCACCCTAAAATCCCTGAAGTTTTTTATTTCTCAACTGTGGTAAAGACCGATCTTTCATCATCGAATACCGTCTGTTCGAGATCGGCAATTCCACTTCTTCCATCATTAAACACCAGATGGATACTATAGCTACCCAAATACCCTGCTCTATTTATCCAGTATCCTAAATTTCTAGCTATACCAATGACTTGATTTTATGGGATTTCCCGGTTTTCTAAATACTATTCCGGTTTTCCAGCAATTCACCCTAATGATCTTGTGTCCATTCAACCACGAGGCCCATTATCTTTGGAGGTAACCTCCCTTCCACTACTCCCAATGTATCAATGGAAATCGACGCCTTAAATTCATTATCTCGGCATGAAAATGGGGCGGATTATATTCATTGAAATACATGTAGATCACAATCCCAAGAAAACGACTGATCTCAGGCACATTTCCTATCCTATCGCGATACATTCGAACTCAATTCCATGATCCCTTGTTTCCGTACGCTTGCATTCATAACCGTTCAGACTCCTCTCCCAATCCTGATAATGAAAAATCAAAGGGTTATGCTTGTGCCGAGCCAAGATCCATCATAATCCTAAGAGAGGGTCTGAACTGTTATTACCAACTGGCCTTCACAAGACCTGGAACATCGCCCCGCATAGTAGCTTCGCGCAACTTATTGCGGCTCAAGCCGAACTTGCGGTAGACGGCATGGGGACGACCACTCACTCGACAGCGCCGTTGCCGACGACTCGGGCTGGCATCCCGTGGCAACTTCTGTAGCTTCGCAAGCGCCTTTTCGATCTCCTCACGACTCATGCCACGGTCATTGATTACAGCCTTCAATGCCGACCGCTTGGCCGCATATTTGGCCGCAACCTTTGCGCGCTTGGCTTCCCGCGCCATCATGCTCTTCTTCGCCATAGTGGATTCTCAGGTCCGGAAGGGAAACTTGAAGGCCTCGAGCAATGCCCGTCCTTCTTCATCCGTGGGCGCGCTCGTGGTGATGGTGATATCCAGACCGCGCAAAGCATCGATCTTGTCGTAATCGATCTCCGGGAACACGATCTGCTCCTTCATACCCATGCTGTAGCTTCCGCGGCCATCGAACGCCTTGGCGCTCAAGCCGCGAAAATCACGGATACGTGGAATCGCGATGTTGATTAGACGATCGAGAAACTCGTACATGCGCGTGCGCCGCAACGTGACCTTACAACCAACGGGCCAACCTTCGCGAATCTTGAACGCAGCAACCGACTTACGCGCCTTGGTCACGATAGGCTGCTGGCCGGCGATCAGGCGCAGATCGGAGACCGCGTGCTCCATCACTTTCTTGTCGGCAATAGCCTCCCCCACGCCCATGTTAAGGGTGATCTTCTCAATCCGCGGCACCTGCATGACCGTACGATAGCCGAACTTGTCCATGAGCTGGCCGACCACGTTGTCACGATATACTGTCTGTAATCTGGACATGACTGCTCGCTTAAACGTCCACGACTTCGCCGTCGGACTTGAACACCCGCACCTTGCGGCCATCCTCGAGGACCCTGAAGCCCACCCGATCCGGGCCATCCTTTGCCGGGTTGTAGAGCCCCAAGTTCGATCGATGCAGGGGCATCTCCTTATCGATAATACCCCCGGGCAGGTTGCGCTGGGGATTGGGCTTCCGATGCTTGGTGGCTATATTGATGTTCTCGACGATAACCCGGCTATCATCGAGCACGCGCAATACGGTTCCGCGTTTTCCTTTGTCTTTTCCGGTGAGGACGACCACGTCGTCACCCTGCCTAATCTTTTGCATGGACTTAATCTCTAATCAACCGCCCCGCACACCTGATGAACGCATATAGGCTAATGAATTACCGAACCATATACCAAACGTTCAAATTCCCCTTCTTCTTCACTAGGTCTATCGATTCCATCCTGATCATCCCCCCAGTGTACAAGCTTATGTAATAGTGCTACGCCTACCAAATAAGAATTACCAACCCTTGTAACCTTTTTGAATTCTTAATCTCATTCGAGTTCGCATTTGGAGTAAACTCCCCATATGCGCTGTTCAGTATTGTCGCTCTTATTCGAGGACCGCTATTCCACGTGAAACCTTCCCTTAATTTGTTTTTTTCAATTGGTCGATTTTATTTATTACCGAAACTATGGATGGAGAATTCATTATGGGAGATCATTCTTGGCATAACAAGCCAGCCTTGGATAGGACTTTATTCCGCAGGAAGCATCTTCATAACCATATCCCTTAGAGCAAATACACCTTCATCAAGCTTGCATATTGGTTACTTTTCTTCAAGACTTTAGCTTGACTAAGCTTTTCTCCTATAATTTGAAATATCAGTGTGCCAATTAGCTCTTCCGGAGGGTAAGTAAAATGAACCTCGGCGAGATTATTTTCGATACTTATAGCTTAAAACCTCTAAGGTAGAGTTTATCAAGATCGACCAACGATTTATCATCTAAAATTATGATCGGATAACCAATCTTGGTTAAGTTCGATTCAGCCTGAGCATAGACTATTACTCACAATAATCAACGGCTTCCTTTGAGGAAGAACATCAACGTGAAAATATGAGTTCAAACCAAGATTATCTAATAATTCCTGAATAATCTCACGCTCCAAATTGCCTTTATTTATTTGTATCAGCAACGAAAGGATTCACCTGAATCTTCCTCCCTCAATATAGAAAGAAAATCCAGCTCGTATATTGACACATCCTTATTTTTTCAAACCAAATTTCAAGCCTGTACTCACCGAGATGTTCGACCTTGAGAATACCTTTTTCCGGTACACAGGCCGGCGAGTTCAAGTATGCTTCCAATTCACTCCACAATCTAAAGAACTTCCGGTGCCAACGAGACGATCTTCATGAAACGCTCGGTACGCAGCTCTCTGGTCACCGGCCCGAAGATGCGAGTCCCGATGGGCTGCATTTGGTTATTGAGCAAGACCGCGGCATTGCTATCGAAACGTATCGCAGACCCATCCGGGCGACGGACACCTTTCTTGGTACGCACCACCACCGCACTGAGGACATCACCCTTCTTGACCTTGCCACGCGGAATCGCATCTTTCACCGCAACCTTGATGACATCGCCGATACCGGCATAACGCCGGTGCGAGCCGCCAAGCACCTTGATACACTGCACGCGCTTGGCACCACTATTGTCGGCTACGCCCAGATTGGTCTGCATCTGAATCATTTACTTCTACTCCACCTCCAAGAACACCGCTGCTTTCACGGCTATCATCGACAAGGTTGGTAAATTACATGTCACCCCACCTTTTCCAGGATATCCATAACCCGCCAGGATTTGGTCTTCGAGAGCGGACGGCACTGCTCGACGGTCACCAGATCGCCCGGATTGCATTCATTGGCCTCATCGTGGGCATGAATCTTGGTTGAACGGCGGATGAATTTGCCATATAGGGGATGCTTGACCCGTCGCTCGATCAATAGAGTCACGGTCTTATCCATAGCATTGCTGACAACCCGCCCGGTCAACCTGCGGTTCTTTTTCGCTTCCTCGCTCATGTCCCACCGCCTGTTTCGAGTTCGGTCATCAAGGTCTTGATCCGGGCAATATTGCGCCGCACCGCACGCATTTGCGTGGGGCGCGAGAGCTGCCCGTTTACCTTTTGTACGCGTAGATTGAACTGCTCTCTGAGTAACTCTTCGAGCTGCGTTCGAAGCTCCCCGACGCTGTTAGCTCTCAAATCTTCGGCTTTCATCACATCATTGTCCGCTGTGCAAAGGTCGTCCGGACGGGTAGCTTCGCTGCCGCCAGTGCAAACGCCTCGCGTGCCAAAGGCTCGGGTACGCCCTCGATTTCATAGAGCACCTTACCCGGTTGCACCAAGGCGACCCAATACTCCACGTTGCCCTTGCCCTTCCCCATACGGACCTCCAAAGGTTTCTTGGAGATGGGCTTATCGGGAAACACTCGGATCCACAGCTTTCCGCCACGCTTGACTTTGCGCGTAATGGTACGGCGCGCCGCCTCGATCTGGCGCGCAGTCAAGCGCCCACGGGTGGTCGCCTTGACGCCATATTCGCCGAAGCTGACGCGATTACCCGCCTGGGCCAGACCCCGATTGCGTCCCTTGTGCTGCTTACGGAACTTGGTTCTCTTCGGTTGCAGCATGGGTCAGCCCCTCGTACGACTCGTGCGAGTGATTTTAACAACCGGCTTTTCCGGCTCTTGGCCCGCGAATACTTCACCCTTGAAGATCCATACCTTGACGCCGAGCACACCATAGGTGGTCTTAGCCTCGGCAAGACCGTAATCGATATTCGCACGCAGGGTGTGCAGAGGTACCCGACCCTCGCGATACCATTCGCTACGGGCAATCTCCGCACCGTTCAGACGTCCGGCAATGTTGATCCGAATCCCCTCGGCACCCAGCCGCATGGAGCTTTGCACCGCACGTTTCATGGCGCGTCGAAACATGATGCGTCGTTCGAGCTGACCGGCGACATTTTCCGCAACCAGTTGGGCATCGAGCTCCGGCTTGCGGATCTCCTCAATGCTGATATGCACTGGGATACCCATCTTGCCGGAAATTTCTTTACGCAGCCGATCGATGTCTTCTCCTTTCTTGCCGATCACGACTCCCGGACGCGCCGTGTGAATGGTGATGTGGGCATTCTTAGCCGGACGATCGATCTGAATGTGGCTGACGGAGGCCTGCGAGAGACGTTTCTTGAGAAAATCCCGCACCTCCAAATCCGTATTGAGGAGATCCGCATAATCTTTGGAATCGGCATACCACTTGGAGGTCCAATCTTTGACAATCCCCAGGCGTATACCGACCGGATGTACTTTTTGACCCATGCTGACGTGCTCTGAACAATACTCAATATTCGGCGACAGTCACACTGATATGACTGGTGCGCTTGAAAATCCGGCTTGCTCGGCCCTTGGCTCGGGCGCGGATACGCTTCATGGTCGGCCCCTCATTTACCTGGACTTCGGCGACCATGAGTTCATCAACATCCGCGCCTTCGTTACTCTCGGCGTTAGCGATGGCCGATTCTAGAACTTTTTTGATAATTCCAGCACCCTTCTTGGGGCTGAACATAAGCAGGTTGACAGCCTCTTCCACCTGCTGGCCCCGAATCTGATTACCCACCAAGCGGGCCTTCTGCGCCGAGATATGGGCATACCTGATACTAGCTTCGGCCTGCATATCCGTTTCCTCGCTTACTTCTTGGCCCTGCGGTCCGCTGCATGCCCCCGGTAGGTACGGGTCAGGGCAAACTCGCCAAGCTTGTGCCCGATCATGTTCTCGTTGACGAGGACCGGGACGTGCTGCCGTCCGTTATGCACTGCGATGGTCAAGCCGACCATCTCCGGCAACACCATGGAGCGACGCGACCAAGTCTTGATGGGGCGCTTGCTGTTCTGGGCGACTGCTTCTTCCACCTTCTTCATCAGGTGGTGATCCACAAAGGGTCCCTTTCGGATGGAACGTGGCACTGGCTCAACCTCGATCGAATTCAGGGGATCTTGAAAAATTCCATTCCTGGAATTCTTCAAGCCACAAAGCGAACACGCACTTTTTGCATTCCTCGTCCCCCACTCGCTGGAAGTGGTCCGCGTGGAATCATTTCTTACCGCGATGACGCACGATCATGGCATCGGTGCGCTTATTCTTGCGGGTCTTGTGGCCCTTGGTCGGAACCCCCCAGGGGGTGACCGGATGGCGTCCACCCGAGGTTCGACCCTCGCCACCGCCGTGGGGGTGATCGACCGGATTCATGACCACGCCACGGACCGTGGGACGCTCCCCGCGCCAACGTTTAGCACCCGCCTTACCCAACTTACGGAGACTATGTTCAGCGTTTCCGACCTCACCGACCACGGCGCGACACTCGGCAAAGATCTTCCGCATCTCCCCCGAACGCATGCGCAGCGTGGCATGCCGCCCTTCACGGGCGATAAGTTGAGCAGAGCTGCCGGCTGCCCGCGCGAGCTGTGCTCCCTTACCCGGCCGCATTTCGATACAATGCACCAAGGTACCCAGTGGGATATTGCGCAACGGCAGGCAATTGCCCACGCTGATGGAGACATCCTCTCCCGCCTGTACAGGATCGCCGGTCTTGAGGCCCTTGGGTGCTATGATATAGGCGCGCGCCCCGTCCAGATACTTGAGCAGGGCCAGATTGGCGCTCCGGTTCGGGTCATACTCGATCCGCTCGACAACGGCCGGAACACCTTCCTTATTGCGCTTGAAGTCGACAACCCGGTAACGCTGTTTGTGCCCACCACCGCGATGGCGCACGGTTATGCGTCCCTTGTTGTTACGTCCACCGGATCTGCTTTTTTTCTCTAGCAGCGGATCGAATGGCCTCCCCTTATGGAGGTCCGGCATTACCACCTTGACGACGAAACGCCGTCCCGGGGACGTAGGATTTGTCTTTACGATTGCCATCTCGAGTTTTTCTTTATGGAATCCGCAAATAAACGCAAATAAAGGTAAATGGGCCGAGAATCATCAATGATAAAAAACTGATCTCAACCGATTTACGTTCATTTGCGGTAAGAATAAAGACGCCATGAATCCTTTCCCATACTCGATGGAGCGTATCCCAAAGCCATCGAAGTTTAAAAAAATGGGCTTTGCGAATTTCGGTTGCTCGCCGTTGTTTAGGACATCCATCGGGTTGATCCTGGGCACCAGGATACTTCCCATCGGTCGATAGCGGATTCCTGAGACCGATCAGGAGTCCATCCTGCGGCAAGCCTGTTCAGGCCCACCGTTGCCAAACCCTCGATGTTGAGACCAAACCGTTGGGGCACTAGCTTGGGAACCTCCCCTTTGTCGCAAAACTGAATCGGGTCATACTTCAAATTGAACTCATTCAACACCGAGGAATCCGACAAATTCTTCGCGAGCATACGATAGGGCATACCCTGCCCCGAGATGAGCCAATTCGTACCAGATTGTTTGATCTCAGTTGCAAACAAGAGGTGCCGTGCCGGACGAAACTTACCCTTCTTCTTGCTACGCCCGTGTGAGCCGATCTAAATTAAGGTATCGCCGATTCGGGTGACTCCGCCAAATCCGCCTCGGATTCGGGATGTCCAAGGAAGTCGTCGAGCTCGAAGGGTGGCTGCATAGACTTGTTCTTGAACTCATAGAAGTACAGATCGCTCTCACTTTCGTCACCGGCAACGATGAAGCGATCGGCACCCAGCAGCGCAACTGTCGATGCATCGCAGAGGCCGTTATAGGTGTCAAGCGCGCTTGCAGAGCCGCTGTCAGGACACCGATTGCCAACAAACAGAACACCAAGTAATTGCTTAGGCGATTGCCGGAAAACGGTGTACCGGATTGGGCTGGATTTTGGTTCGTATTCAAAGCGCGGAAACCGGCACCTAGTGGACTCTGTAAGACGCAACACGGAAGACGGACGAAAAGACCACCAAGATGGTATTTCATTTGACAGAAATCGCCTTGTCACTCGTATCCCCTTCAAAAGCCTTCTTTCCCTAAGCGTGGGGACTAGCAGTAGCGAACTGATCCCGACTGACCTGCGCTTATTCGCGTTCATTCGCGAATTAAGAACCCCCAAAAATTCTTTTTAAAACCAAACCTCAAGCGCCACCACCGAAGTCAATATTATAGCCAAGTTGCAACCGCACATAGGCCTTACGCCAGCTCGGCCGCTTCCCCGGACGCTGCTTGAAGTGCTTGCGTTTGCCTTTGACGTTGAGCACCTGGACCCGGTCGACCTTGACGTCGAACATCAGCTCGACGGCCCGTCTGATTTCGCGCTTGTCGGCGTTCGGGACGACCCGAAACGTATACCGAGCACTCTCTTCCGAGGCCAAGGTCACTTTTTCGGAGATGATCGGATTCAGCAACACCTTCATCAATCGCTCTCGGTTCATGCCAACCGCTCCTCCAGCTTACGAACCGCACCCTTGGTGATGACCAGCTTATCGAACGCGATCAGACTCACCGGATCGACCTCTTGCGCCGCCATCACGTCCACCTGGAGTAGATTACGGGTTGCAAGAAACAGGGGCTCCTCGAAATCCTCGGTCACCAGCAAGACATCCGAGACATCCAACTCCCGGAGCCTCCCCACCAACTCCTTGGTCTTGGGCACCTCCAGCTTGAATTCAGGCACGATCAGAAGACGACCCTGCCGCGCCAGCTCCGAGAGAATCGAACGCACGGCACCCCGATACATCTTGCGGTTTACTTTTTGGGAATAGTCCCGCGGTCTCATGGCAAAGGCCACCCCGCCGCCCCGCCAGATCGGGCTCCGCAAGGTGCCGGCCCGGGCCCGACCGGTGCCCTTCTGACGATAGGGCTTGGCGCCGCCGCCGGCAACCGCGGAGCGGTTCTTTTGGGCCTTGGTACCCGAGCGCCCACCCGCCATGTAGGCGGTTACCACCTGATGGATCAGGCCCGGCTTGTACTCGGCACCGAATACCTGTTCCGAGACCTGTAGGCCGGCATCATCCCCACTGTACATCGAGAGCTCCATGTCCGATCAACTCTTGTGCTTTTGCTTGATGGACGGCACCACGATCAACCGTCCCCCGACCGGACCCGGGACCCCACCCTTCACCAGCAGCAGGTTACGTTCGGTATCGATACGTACCACCTCGAGGTTCTGCTGGCAGCGGTTGACGTTACCCATCTGACCGGCCATCCGCTTGCCCTTGAATACCCGACCCGGTGTCTGACACTGACCAATCGAGCCGGGAGCGCGGTGGGAGATGGAGTTACCATGGCTGTTATCCTGGCCACGGAAGTTGTGACGGCGGATACCACCGGCAAACCCTCGCCCCTTGGACACCCCGCGTACATCGACCTTTTGTCCTACCTCGAAGAGGTCGGCCTTGAACTCTTGACCGGTCGCCAAGTCTTCGCCTTCGCCCGCATCGAGACGGAACTCCCCCAGCAGATTGCCGACCTCCACTCCGGCCTTGCGGAAATGACCGGCCACCGGCTTGCTGATACTCGAGGCCTTGCGCGAGCCGACGGTGACCTGCACCGCCCGGTAACTATCCCTGTCTTCGGTCTTGATCTGGGACACGCGGTTCGGCGGCACCTCGATAACCGTCACGGGAACCGTAATACCGTCCTCGGTAAAGAGCCGGCTCATGCCTGCCTTGCGCCCAATCACCCCAATCGTCATGGTCGTTTCCTCAGCTCAACTTGATCTGCACATCTACGCCGGCCGCCAAATCCAGCTTCATCAGCGCATCCACCGTCTTGTCGGTGGGATCGACAATATCCATCAGGCGCTTATGGGTACGTAGCTCATACTGGTCTCGCGCGTCCTTGTTGACGTGAGGCGAGATCAGCACGGTGAAACGCTCTTTCTTGGACGGCAGTGGTACCGGCCCACACACCTGCGCACCGGTTCTCTTTGCCGTATCGACGATCTCCCGTGCCGACTGGTCGATCAATCGGTGGTCGAATGCCTTGAGGCGGATACGAATTCTCTGGTTGGCCATTTATTTCATTCAGGAGCTGGCCCGGCAGCCCGGAAGCCGCCAAACAGCCCCCTCCCTAAACTTTGGGGTTTCCAACAGGGAGAGGTCTTACCCTTCCCTTCGGGAGGCACGCGAGAATCACACGCTCGCATACCGATTGAAAGAAAATTTCGGAGACCTAAAAAAATTCCATCCCTGGAGTTCTTCCAAGAAACACCTTTCATTCGATGATCTTGGCGACTACGCCGGCACCGACGGTACGTCCTCCCTCGCGCACCGCAAAGCGCAGCCCTTCTTCCATGGCAATCGGCGCGATCAGCTTGACCGTCATCTTCACGTTGTCGCCGGG
>Ga0209457_1000145_pt1 | contig 23736 bp, 18 predicted proteins | sample WorMetHEROISLAND_5_FD_187410 | JGI IMG/M metagenome (GOLD analysis project Ga0209457, IMG submission 187410) | Marine gutless worms symbiont microbial communities from Max Planck institute for Marine Microbiology, Germany - Olavius sp. 5 HERON... ... | reverse complement strand
CTTGCTGACGGAGGTTGGCGATCTCGGCCTTGAGGTGCCCAATGCTCTGTCGGAAATGCGTCAGAAGAAAGTCCGGCATCGGCGCAGTCTGCCAGGCGGCATGGAGCTGATTCTTGGTCTGCGTGCGGGCTTGTTCAGCGCCGTGAGGCGACGCGCGCAGGCGCGAATCGCTAAGGCCTGGTCGTTGGGACGCGACCAAGGCTTGAAGGGCATGCGCTGGACGAACTCGGCCAGGAGCGCGGCATCAATGGCGTCGGTCTTGCTCCGCGCCGGCATGGCGCCACTGAAGTCTTTGGCCACCTTGGGATTGACGACCATGACCTCCAGTCCCGCGTCATCCAGGGCGATCGCTAAATCCAGGTGATAGGTGCCCGTAGCCTCCAGGCCAACCCGCTTGACCTGGGCTTTGTGCAGAGCGTTGACCAGGGCCGTACGACTTGGCGGGGTATTGTCGAAGGTGTGAGGTTTCCCCGGTTGCTCCGAATACTTGATGACCAAGGCGCCGATTTTATAGCTGATATCGATACCGGCGAAATTCATGCGTGATTTCCTTGTCAGGAAAAAAGCTCGTAGGATCGCGACTTAGTTCCCCAACCCTGTACCCCCGTCTACCGAACTTGTGTAGGCAGGCTCAAGAGCTCGGCTCAAGGCCTCGGATACTCTCCGGTATAAGACGAAGAGGGCGGGGAACCAATCTGTCCATACAGGCTCGAGGCCTCAGGAGTAGGACGGCTTCCCAGATACTCTCCATCAAACCCTTAATATAACCGAATCCTTAGGTCTTTCCCTGAAAATGGCCTTTCCCTAAAAACAGAACATACCACGGGTGGGCTGTGCCCACCAAATACTACGCCTAACCGGCAGGAACAGCTCACCTTAACATATATATAAATTCAATAGGTTAGTTATTAAACGGAATCTCAGAAGTTGGCCTTGGCACACACCTGACCCACAAAGCCGATCCATCGGCTACTACTATTAAGCCCCTCTCCCCTAGCGGAAGAGGGATTGGGGAGAAGGGGAGCAAAAGCTAAAACTCCAGCACTTGCTTTCTCTGTTCAACCGGTTGCCAGCACCGAATTGTCGGGAATCTCATCTCAACGGCCATCGGCCAACACCCCACGCCCCGTCATCGTCCGCCGGAATCAAGTGTGAGTAAAGACCAGCCTTAAGAAGCGAGGCTCGATAATCACCAAGTCCGGCATTTCCTCTTCTCAAGGATACCCTGAATTTCCGGTGGTGCCATCGAGGTGACCCGATCATTCGGTTGCCCAATGTCAACGCCAAGGGTATTCGAGACATATTGCGGCAGACCGAGCCCCTCCGGATAATCCACATGCAGGAAGTACAGCCCCTGGGGCGGGGCAGTGACGCCGCCGAACCGGCGATCCCGGAGCCGCAGCAGCTCGCGCACCCAGGAGGCTAGTTTGTCGCCCTGCCCGATGGCCATGAGCACACCGGCGATATTGCGTACCATATGGTGCAGAAAGCCATCAGCCCCGATGCGTAGCTCCAGGACCTCCCCGCGCTGTTCGAGCCGGACGTAATGCACCCGCCGCACGGGACTCTTGGCCTGGCAGCCAAGGGCGCGAAAGCTGGAGAAATCGTGCTCCCCGATCAAGTTTGCCGCGGCACACCGCATGGGCTCCGGATCGAGCGTTCGGTGCGTCCAGACGACCCGATCGCGAAGCAGAGACGGGCGTGTCGGCCGCACCAGGATGCGATAGAGATAGTGACGGGCGACGGCACAAAAACGGGCGTGGAACTCCGAACTTACCGGGCAAGCCCAGAGCACGCTGACATCCGGTGGCAGATTGACGTTGGTACCCAGAACCCAGGACCGTTCGCTACGCCGCGCTTCGGTGTCGAAGTGGACCACCTGCTCCAGCGCATGGACCCCGGCATCGGTCCGCCCGGCGCAATGTACCCGGACCGCATGATTGGCGACCTCGGCGACGGCCCGTTCCAACTCGTGCTGGACCGTACGCCGGTCATCCTGGATCTGCCAACCATGAAACGCGCTGCCGTCGTATTCGATCCCCATGGCGATACGGACCATTCCGGCAACCGGTCGTGTGGTTGCCACTGTGCTTGCGGAGTGAGTAGTCAAGATCGAGCCGAATGGGAAATATCGGGCTCCCTATCCATCGATTATCCGGTTGCCCTGCATGGCGGATTCCTTCATGAGTATTCTCTCATACATAGCGATAATCCCCTCCGTACCCTGGGCCTGAACATAATGATCATACTTGAGTCCAGAGTTGATTTCCAACAAGCGGTATTCCCCTTTGGTGTTCTTGATGACATCAAGTCCGACGTATGACAAACCCGGTAATTCCAGAGCAGGTTCGGCGAACCCGGTAATCGCCTCGATCTCTTCAGTATCATTCACGTGCCTAGCATAACCCTTGCTCGTCTCCCAGTAACGGGCTCCGAATTCTTTATTCTCCGATATTCGTTGGTAGCAAAGTAGCAACGGAGGAGCACAGGAAAGCGAGGGAGCGTAAGCGACGAGCGGAGTGCGACGACCCCCGCGTAGCCGTAGGGCCGGGCGTTTCGTCGGAGTGCGGCGCGTGAGCGCCGGCGGAGACGAAATGCAAGGCTATGCGACACGGCGTCAAGTCCTTGCGGGAGTCCTGGCGCCGCGCGGAGTGCGCGGCCGGGACGGACGCAGGACGAACGTGGGCTGCCGAAGGCCATGGCCGTCGCCTGATTTTTTGCACCCGAAATCGGACGGACCCCATTTCGAGTTTCGCGAAAAATGGCGACGCTCCGGTTACCACGATGGAAAACTACCCGAAACTCCTTATCCGTGCATATATACTCTTGGACCAAGGCAACATAGTCATAATGAAGACTATTCCGATCATATATGTTTCCAAGGGCTTCTTCGACCTCATCCCTATCTCGACACAGGAACACATTCACACCGAAAGAACCCCGATTACGTTTGATTACGACAGGATAATCCAGATCCCGTTCTATTTTCTCGATGATAGCCTGCTCTGACGGATATTTTACGTATTTTCGGTATTCCTCTTTGATGATATAATTCAAAAATTCGATTGTCTTCGGCATAGTTATACGTTTGTGCAGTAATTCGAATGAGTACTCCTTATCTTTACAGATCTCGGCCATTGCCTCCGTATTGAATGGGGTGCAGTTATTCTAGAATATCATCCCTGGGCCCTTCTCGACTTTATACTTAGGTTTCTTTCATCACCGATGATTTTCATAGCCTATTCCCAGGTTGTTGCACGCCCAGATTGAACATTCGATATGGATTTGCATTCCACGGCTCCGAATTCTTGATCGAGTAACCTTTGAAATCAGCTCGAGGACACCTTGAATTTTCGGTGGTGCTATCGAGGTGCCCCTATCGTCCGGTTGCCCGATGCCGGGGTACTCGGCGCACACACTGCGGTAGACCGAACCCCTCCGGATAGCCCGCGTAGAAAATACGAGCCCTGGGGCCGGGTGGTGACGCCGCCGTGCCGACGATCCCGGAGTCACAGCAGCCCGCGCACCCAGGAAGCCGGAGCCGAGTGGGAAATACCGGGTGCCCGAGAGAACACTTTGAAAAATTGCAGGGATGCGATTTTTCAAGGTACCCTCAAGGTCCCCAACGGATATTGGAGATCGCTCGGTAGCTCCCGATCAGTACCGAGCGCACGCCAGGGTGGAACATACCGCCGAGGCTGGAAGTCGGCTAGTTGAACAGGGTGTGCGCTTAGACCAGCTCCGGGGGAGAAAGGGCTTTTGGTTGGTGGAATCACGGCACGATTTCTTCGGTATCGAGCGTTCACGGAGTAGAGCAGGATCGAGGATCTGCATTTGCTCCCCCTCTCCCCAACCCCTCTCCCGCCGGGGGAGAGGGGCTTATTAGTAGCCGACGGATTGGCTTGGCGGAGTTATGTGTGCCAAGACCAAGTTAGGTATGGAGCCATGGCCGCATGATGCCAGATGGGGCGCGGGCAAGCCCGCGCTTACCGCAAGGCACCGGATGTAGGCGCCGGCTTACCGGCGCTAAGGGGGAGCCCCCGTGAGTATGGGAAAATAGGGGCGACCAAGCGGTCGCCCCTACTTCCCCTCTCCCTCCAAGGAGAGAGGGGCTTATAGCCGCCGACGGATCGGCTTGGTGGGGTCGAGTGCGCACCAAGACCAAGCCTCGGCCACAGACCTGCTCTGCGGATGATTCAGCAGCGAGGAAGATACGATGTTCGATGACACTATGCGGATTGCCGGCTATGATGACGAGCTGTGGCAGGCGATTCGGGACGAGGAACAGCGGCAGGAAGAGCATGTCGAGCTGATCGCATCCGAGAACTACACCAGCCCCAGGGTGATGCAGGCCCAGGGCACGGTGCTCACCAACAAATACGCCGAAGGCTACCCCGGCAAGCGCTATTACGGCGGCTGCGAGCATGTAGATATCGCCGAACGGCTGGCCGCGGAACGCGCCAAGGTCCTGTTCGGTGCTGCCTACGCCAATGTGCAGCCCCACTCCGGCTCCCAGGCCAATGCGGCCGCCTACATGGCCCTGTGCCAACCCGGAGACACCATCCTCGGCATGAGCCTAGCCCACGGCGGCCACCTTACCCATGGGGCCAAACCCAACTTCTCGGGCAAGCTCTATAACGCGGTCCAGTACGGACTGGATCCGACCACCGGGGAGATCGATTACCAGGAGGTGGAACGGCTGACCCGGGAGCATCGGCCACGGATGATCATAGCCGGCTTCTCCGCCTATTCCCGAGTGGTGGACTGGGGGCGCTTTCGCGCCATCGCCGATACCGTGGATGCCTTCCTGTGCGTGGATATGGCCCATGTCGCGGGCTTGGTCGCCGCGGGCCTATACCCGAATCCGGTGCCGATCGCGGACGTCACCACCACCACCACCCACAAGACCCTGCGCGGCCCCCGCAGTGGCCTGATCCTGGCCAAGGCGAATCCGGAAATTGAAAAGAAGCTCAATTCGCTGGTCTTTCCCGGCACCCAGGGGGGACCCCTGATGCATGTGATCGCCGCCAAGGCCGTGGCCTTCAAAGAGGCGATGGCTCCCGAGTTCAAGGCCTATCAGCAGCAGGTCGTATCCAATACCCAAGCCATGGCGGAGGTCTTCATCGCCCGGGGCTGGGATGTGGTCTCCGGAGGCACCAGCAACCACCTGTTCCTGATCAGCTTCATCGAGCAGGGACTCACCGGCAAGGATGTGGAGGCTTGGCTCGGGGCGGCCAATATCACGGTGAACAAGAACGCGGTGCCCAACGACCCTAAGTCCCCGTTCGTCACCAGCGGCATCCGGGTCGGAACCCCCGCCGTGACCACCCGCGGCTTCGGCACCGTGGAGGTCCGGGAGCTAGCGGACCGGATGTGCGACATCATCGATGTCCGGGGCGACCCGGCCCGGATCGAGGCCGTCAAGGCCGAGGTGACGGCACTGTGCAGCCGGTTTCCCGTCTATGCCCGGTAAGACTACGGACCACAGGCCCCGAGACGGCGGCTCGCGGCGTGCGCGACCTGACCGACGGTAAGTAACCATGCGCTGTCCCCTCTGTGGCGTCCAAGATACCAAGGTCACCGACTCTCGGTTGTCGGGGGAAGGCGCTCAGGTACGCCGCCGGCGTCGCTGCGTCTCCTGCCAGGAACGTTTCACGACCTATGAACGCGCCGAGCTCGACCTGCCGTGGGTGGAGAAACGAGGTGGGGCTCGAGTCCCGTTCGATGGGGACAAGCTGCGCGCGGGCATCCTGCGTGCCCTGGAGAAACGCCCCGTCGGCAGCGAGGAGATCGAGGCTGCCTTGGCCCGCATCCACCGCCGCTTGGTCACCAGCGGTGAAGGAGAGGTCCCATCGCACCTGATCGGTGAGCTGGTCATGGACGAGCTACGGGCCCTGGATCAGGTCGCCTATGTGCGGTTCGCCTCCGTTTATCGCAAATTCGAGGACATGGCCGCCTTCCGCGAGGAGATCGAACGCCTGGAAGGCCAACTCACGCCCGAGGCTAAGCGCCAGCATCGGGACCTGCTCGCTGACCTGGAGCCACCGTCTTGACCGCGGACGCCAAGGACTTCGCCTTCATGGCACGGGCGCTCCGACTCGCGCGCCTGGGGCTCTTCACCGCCGATCCCAACCCCCGCGTGGGCTGTGTGCTGGTCCGTACCGGGACGGTAGTGGGTGAGGGTTACCACCGCTGCGCCGGGGCGCCCCACGCCGAGCGCATCGCGCTGACGACCGCTGGGAATCTGGCCAAAGGCGCGACCGCCTATGTCACCCTGGAGCCCTGCTGCCACCAGGGCCGAACCCCACCCTGTACCGACAGCCTGCTCGCGGCCGGAGTCGAGCGTGTAGTGGTCGCCATGGTGGATCCGAATCCACGGGTGGCAGGCCGGGGATTGGCCGCCCTGGAGGCCGCTGGCGTCACCGTGCAGGTCGGGGTCCTGGAAGCCGAGGCGCAGGCCCTCAATCCGGGTTTCATCAAACGCATGCAACAGGGGTTGCCCCATGTGCGCTGCAAGCTGGCCACCAGCCTGGACGGGCGTACCGCCATGACCAGCGGAGAGAGCAAGTGGATCACATCCGCGGCCGCACGACGGGATGTGCAGCGGCTACGTGCGCGCAGCTCGGCGATCCTCACCGGAAGCGGCACCCTACTGGCGGATGATCCCGCCCTGGACGTACGCCTCGAGGAGGCGGAGCTGGCGGGACCCGACGAGCTGGTGCGCCAACCCCTGCGGGTCCTGGTCGACAGCCATCTGCGCACCCCCACCGACGCCCATCTATTCGACCGGCCGGGCCCGATCCTGATCATCGGTCTAGCGACGGCGGCAACAGAGGCCGCTAGGCGGCTGGAAACGGCGGGGGCCGAGGTCCGTCTCGAGGCTATAAGCGAGGATCGGGTAGATCTAACAGCCTTGCTGCGTTACCTGGGTCAACGGGAGATCAACGAGGTCCAGGTCGAGGCGGGCCCGACCCTGGCCGGGGCACTCCTGCTAGCGGGACTAGTCGATGAAATCGTCCTCTACCTAGCCCCTCACCTGATGGGCGATGGCGCACGCGGCCTATTCCGGCTGCCGGGCCTAACGCAAATGTCGGACCGGGTGGAACTGACGATCCGAGACCTGCGGACAATCGGCCCGGATCTGCGCATTACCGCTGTTCCCGGACGGTCATAAGGGATCAGGGCCATTCAGCTCTGACCTCTTACTGGCTCTGATAAACGAGTCCCGAGTGCGGCACCTTGACGGAATTCGATCAAGCACCCAGACTATCCGCAACAAAAACAAGTCGATTCGAACACCAGCACAGCATTCAAGCGCCATGCACAAATAACAGACCCAATACAGATCCCCCCTAAACGCCCTGGTAGCCATCACCAAGCGTCTGAGCCTATTTGAAAGCCAGCGGTCCATGAGTTCAGAGGAGTTTTCCGCTGCAACAAAGGACAACTATCCGATGAAGCGGACCTGATCGACTGGGCGAACGACTACCGCCATTACCTAGCCATAAAAGCGGCATTGGAAGAACAACTCCGTCATGCCGCATGAGGTCCTAGCGGCCTATCTCGAACGGATCGAGTCAGCCGTATCTTGTATGTCCAGTGTCTACGTCGAGCATTACGAAGAAGCGTCACCCCATTCAGGGCCAACCTGCGGATTCGTATCCGGTTCGCTTCAGGCCGGTTGCTGGAAGTGAACGAAGCGGTCTTCATCGAAGAGGGAGGGTTGCGGCATTTGGACTACCGGTACCACTGTCAGAACATCTCGGCCAAATCTGCTGTTCCGCTACGACAGCACCCACATTTTCCGGCTCTTCCGCAGTTTCCTCACCACAAACACCTGCCAACCGGCGTTATCGGCGTCGAAAAGCCTGACGTCTTGGCAACCCTGGAAGAAGCGGAAAACTCAGCGTCTGTCCAAAAACTAACCTATTGACCTTCATAGAACCGTACCCGTAGGGTGGGCTGTATCCACCGGTTGAGCGTAGTATTTGGTGGGCACAGCCCATCCTACAGGTTAGTTAGTTTTTAGATAGCTTCTCAACCCGGATCGAACGTGAAATAAGGGGGTCCGGAGAGAACGGTACTGACTTAGAGACTGCTTTTTTAGATCGTCCAAATAGCGGGGGTCCCTGTCCCAGGTGGACACCGCGGATTTTTCAAGGCGCCCATAAATCGATCGACATTTTTGGAATCGAGGGGGCATTATGAAGATCAAGGCAAGCCAACTTCCTTCGGACGTGCTCGAACACATTGAAAACCCGGATCCGTTGGAAGGTGAGGATATAATCATCGAAAGGGATAGCGGAGAGATTATCGGAATGATTATTCAGCCGGAAGTCTACAAATATTTCATTGAAAAAATAGAAGAGGAAGAAGACCGGATCAATGCCAGTTTGAATGAAGAATATACACCGGAGTCGAAAACACTCGAAGACCTCTTGAAGGAGAGTAGTGGTGAATAAACAAGGTTATGATAAAAGTAACTATTCAGCTACTCCAATTGGGGCATTGGGGGTTGCCCTTGGAACGTCAGGACGAGCGAGTTGAAAAGATCGTTGGACTGTTTGCGGCGGATCGAAAGGCAGGAGTGGATGATAGCAAAGGGGTGCAAAAAATCAGGTGACGGCTATTGCCTTCGGCGGCCCACGTTCGTCCTGCGTCCGTCCCGGCGCGCACTCCGCTCGTCGCTTACGCTCCCTCGCTTTCCTGTGCTCCTCCTTGGATAGGCTGGCCAGTGGTCATGCACGAGTATGCCAGCGAACAACGTCAACAAGCCGAACGCATCCAGGGCCTCGGCACCACGTTTGGGATGAGGGAAGTAGGCCATAAGCCGGTCGGTGCTGAGTACGTGTAGCCAGTACAGGTTGCCGTTCACGCGACGGCCGGTTTCGTCGGCATGGGCCACTGGCGCGGCGACGAGTGCGCCGCGAATCGCGTTGACTAGCGCCTCCGGCGGGTGGCGGCCACCCGTACGGCGCGCTGGAGGGTGCCCGGTGAGATCCCAAGGCCGGCCAGCTCATTGAGCACCCCGGCGGTGCGCTGGTAGGGCAACAACTGGTATTGGGTCATGTAGACCGCAGCGGCCAATACGCCCGGTCCGTATTGCACCGGGGCCTCAATCCCTGCAGGAAACGTGCTGCGTTGCGCACGCCCACAGGCACAGGTTCCGCCAACAATGCGGTACTCGATGTACCTTACGCTGGATCACCACCTCGACCACTTGGCGTCGCTCCGCGAGCACCGTAGTAGCGATCTCGGTGCGACCGCGTCCGCAGGTGCAGGTCCCCGTGGGATGATCACGCACTGGTCGGGATGATCGACCAGGGAGCAAGTGACGCCGCGCCGGCCCGGTTGTCCACTTAGCTTGCGCCCGCTTGGCTGGCGTTGCGAGTGTGGCGGTGGCTTCTTGAACGGTGAGTCCGAAGATGGCGGCCGGCTGGAGTTGTGGCTATCCTTGGCCAAACGCGCTTCTAACTCCCGGATGCGCTCGCGCAGCTGCTCAATGAGCACCGTCTGCTCCGCAACCTGTTCATACAACCGCTTAAGCTCGTCGTCAGAGTTTTCCAGAGAATGGGTTAGGGTGGGTTATTCCAGCATGGGCCTAGATTACGTGTGTAGCCTGCCACTTGGCAAGAGGTTCTGAATAGTTACTGATAAAAATCATAACAACGCATTCAGTAAAGAAGAATTGGGTAAAAAAATGAATACCGAAGCCAATTTGGAAAAAGCCAAAATACCCCAACCTGAGCTTGATAAGTTGAAAACCCTCGATGAGTTGCTGAAGGAGAGGTATTGATGTATACAATACGCTTCTCCAGGAAAGCAGAAAAATCGCTTAAAAAAACCGACCTTGTTATGAGACGCCGGGTTCTAAAAAAATGAAGTACCTGAAAAACAATCCGAGAAGTGGTCCAAATATCAAGATGATGCAGGGGAGGCAAATAGGTATCGCTACCGAATCGGTGACTTCAGAGTAATCTATGAGGTGATCGATAAAGATCTCGTAGTTTGGGTTCTGGAGACAGGTTGGCGAGGCGATATCTATAGACGTTGACCATGCCTTCGGATAGGGCTTTAAGCCGATAGGCTGCGCCCATTCAAGACAAAATTGGCGGACTGTAGTCCATCAGCAAACCATCAGGAAAAGGGATCGGGTACGACTCTTTTGAAACGGCGTGGAGAAACCTGAAAAATAAAGGCCCAGCCGACCATAGGATGAGTTGTATCCACCATTAGAATACTCGATATTTTCTGTTTTGCCGCAAATGAGCCGAAAAATGCTCGGCTAAGGTCCGCGTTTGGCCAGCTCGACGCACAAAGCCTTCTCGTACACGGACTCCAAAGACCCAGGACCTAAGGCAATTTCTGCCAAATGAAATACCGTCTTGCTGGTCTTTTCGTCCGTCTTCTGTGTTGCGTCAACCGTTACCTAAGTCCACTATGCGCCGGTTACCGCGCCTTGAATACGAACGAAAATCCGGACCAATCCGGTACATTATTTTCCGGCAATCGCCGAAGACTTTGCCCACTTCAAATGTACGCCCGAGAACACGCCGAGAGGTAGGGTTATCCTCGTCGGCCTTTTTTGAATACGTTTGCGTTCATTGGCGTTTATTTGCGGCTGAATTTTCTCCCCGCAGCCTTTACTCGATCTTGTCCGGTGGGCGCGGCCCACCTTACGGATCCCCGCCGGTGCGATCAACTTGGCCACGGAGCTTTTCGAATCCACGGGGCAGCGTGGACCGTTAGGTTTCAGAGCGAGGCGGCGTGATCGAGACAGTGCGCAAGCTCCACAAGACGTCCCCTCGACTCTCGGATTTTGGACGCCTAGTATCGTTTCAAAAGAGGCTCTCTTGCGTTTGGTATGGGTAGCGAGTCGTAGCGACCTGACTCAAGCCGCGACGGGAAGCCCCGACTGGACGACGAACGGAGAAGTCGGCAGCTGGGTCAACTTACCCGCCATAAGGTAGAGGATGAGAATCAGGTGCCTAGTGGTCCCGTAGCCGCGGGCCCTGGCTTTGGCGGCCTGGATGAGCGAATTGACCGCCTCGACACGGCCGTTGGTGAGCCTGGAATCGAACGCATTGAGGAGGCTTGGCCAGTGCTTCTTAAGCGCCTTGGCCACCGCTTTGATCGGCTCCAGGCAGCAACGGTACGCCTAGCTGTACCATCTGTCGAGGAGCGGCCCAGCTTGCGCCGCGCTCTGAGCGTTGTGGAAGCTCTCGCGTAACATCTCCTGGATCCGGAAGCCACGGTGTTCTTGAGGTTTCGGCGCTTGAGTTCCGCAAACGGGGCTTTCTGGCGGTTACTCCAAGCGTGCTTGTCCTTGAACCAGATGTAGCGTGACGCCGCAGCTTCGGGGGCCTTTTGACTTCTTGGCGACGCACTTCGTCAACCGCCTTGTTGACGAGCTGAATGACGTGGAACTCATCGAAGGTGATCGCCACCCAGGGCCGATGCTCGTACACGCCAGCCTGGTAGCTTGCGACATATCCATACAGACCGCGCCGATGTTCTCGGCACAGGCGCCAGGAGCCTCGAGCGCATCGGCAAATTAGGCCACGACCTGGACTTTTCGCCCTTCGCAGGCATAGAGCCCACGCGGAGCATCAAGATCGTGAAACAAGCTCATGTAATTGTGTCCACGCCGCGAGGCGGTCTCGTCGAGACCGACCGCGGTGACGGTCGAGAAGTCCTCTTGAGCGTGCGTCTGATCGACGTAATGATCAGGGTGCGCCAGACGCGCCCGGTCGCTGACGCCAGGCAATTGAGCGGCCTGAGAGACCGCCATCGCCTTATAGAGGGTGACCAGTAAGACCAAGACCCCCATCCGTAGGCTGAAGCCGCTATTGGGGCGCGCCCAGGACGCCACGACCTGGGGGTAGTCTTGGCGCAGGTCCCGCAGCGCACACGGGACACCTTGGCGTGGATGTAGGCTTGGAATTGAAAGAAGTTCAGGTGACGCCAGTCGTGCTTAAGCGTGTCGTGGACCGGCTGGTGTTCCGCCCCACAATGCGGACAAGAGAATCGTGTCCCCGGGGCGAAGGCGCGGTAGAAATCAATCCGGCCCAATTTGGGATCGCAGGCCATGTCAACGACCTCCCAAGGAGCCGGAAGGCCGAGCGCAACGGTAAACAACGACAACGGGGCCATGATGAAAACCTCCGACGCTTGGCTTGGCGGCTGGCCAGCCAGTTCCACCGATTTGGTCCGAGCCTACAGGCGAAAAGAAGGGCACAGAGTAAGCTTGGAGCGGGCTACCCTACGCGATGGGAAAATGGCGCTACCCACACCAAACGCAAGAGAGCCAGTTAGTTTTTAGATAGCTTCTAAGTGTGTGCCAGGACCCGCTTTATCCGGAAGTCGGCTCGGGGGTGTGGGTGAGATACCCGGGCTCCCGGCCACTTTACGCCGAGTCCGGAGGAAGCCGCCTCAGCTTCCGATCACGCCCCCATCATTGTTGGTGATCACCACGACCGAGGGACGCGGCGGCATCTCGGGGTCGAAATCCGGCCACCGGGTGGCTGGGTCATCGAATGTGGATTTACGCCCGAATCCGGGGAAATCCTTAGTGCCGTCGGTTGCCGGGTGTTGCACTGAGACGAACAGGGTCCGGTCGTCGGGGGTGAAACAGGGGCCGCACATCTCGGCGCCCACGGGGACGCGGAAGAACATTTTTCCGGTGCCGCGGCCCGGCCCCTCCGTCTCCAATGCCCAGATGCCGTCCGCGGTACCGGATTTCTGCTTCCAGTCATTACCCTGATCGGTGGCGATCCAGAGCCGACCCTGGTGATCGATGGCACAGTTATCAGGGCAGGAGAACCAGCCGTTCTCGCTGGTGTCCGGGTTCCACATGGCGGCAACACCTTCGTCACTCGGATCACCAGCCTTGATCAGGATGTTCCAGCCGAAGGTGTCCGCGGCATGGTCGCCGTTCGGTGGTGTTAGGTCTAGAATATGTCCCCAGATGTTGCTCGCCCGCGGGTTGGCGGCGTCGGTTCGATCCGAGGTGCGTTCGGAATTGTTGGTGAGCATCACATAGACATGGTTGTTGTGAGGATTGGGCTCTACGTCCTCCGGGCGGTCCATGGGTGTGGCGCGGAGTAGGTCGGCCGCACGTCGGGTCTCGATCAGCACGTCCGCTTGGCTGTGGAACCCGTTTTCCGGGGTCAATCCGTTTGCACCCAAGGTCAAGGGTAGCCAGGTCAGGGTCCCTTCGGGGTGGAACTTGGCCACGAACAGGGTGCCTCGATCCAATAGATCCCGGTTCGCGGCTCGGTTGTCGGGGGCGACTCGGTCGGCGGAGGTGAACTTGTAGAGGTATTGAAAACGTTCATCGTCCCCGGAGTAGAGCACCAACCGTCCGTCGCCGTTGACGATGCTTGTGGCCCCCTCGTGCTTGAAGCGGCCCAGGGCGGTGCGCTTGACCGGTGTGGATGTCGGGTCCGACGGGTCTACCTCGACGATCCAGCCGAAGCGGTTGGCCTCGTTTGGCTCCGCATCGATGTTGAAACGCCGATGGAATTTCCCCCAGTCATATCTGTTCCGCGGTATACCGTAGCGGGCGTAGTTGACCTTCTCCGGGTGTTCCCGGACCTTTGCGCCGTCGGTGCCGGGCTCGCCGCCGTCATTGTCCACGGAGGTCTGTGTCGGATGATTGTCTAGGTCTCCTCTGAAATAGTCGTGGAAATTCTCCTCGGCCATCAAGTAGGTGCCCCAAGGGGTGATGCCACCAGCACAGTTGTTGAGGGTGCCGATCACCCGCTTACCCGTGGGATCGGCGGAGGTCCGCAGGCGCGGATGGCCGGCAGCGGGTCCGGTTACCACCAGGGGTGTGTCCAGAGTCGTTATTCGGCGCGCGTACCGGCTGTTGGTGACCACCTGCCACTTGCCGTTCCGTTGCTCGATCTCGATGATGGAGCTACCGTGGCAGGCCATTTCGATGGCGGCCATTTTTGCTTCGGTCAAGCGGCTCTGTGCATCGTCGCCTTTGCCTGAACCGGGGAACATGACCTTCCGGTTCGTGTACTCGTGGTTGATACACAGCAGGCCGTGTTTCGAATTGTCGGAGCCGAGAGGGAGCGGAATGTAGCCGATGAAGTCGTTGTTGTAGCCGAATTGCTTGCGCTGTGCGGTGATGCTCTGCCGTTTGGGATCGAACTCAGGGGCATCGGGTAATACCGGATCTCCCCAGCGTATCAGCACATCTGCGTTGTAGCCGGGGGCGACGTGGTGGGTTTCGTCTACTCCGTGTTCAACCTCGGTAAAGCCGAATCTCTGTCCGGACGAATCGTCCGGCTTGCTACAGCCGGCCAACAGCGTTAGTGGGTTTACGGCCAGAGCACCCATTACCGTTACCCCCAGGGTGCTTTTGAGCACGGCTCTGCGGTTGTAGCGGGCATCGATGAGCTCATCGAGGGTGGCCGCATCGGTATCGCTGGTGGGTCGACCTTCTGCGGTGCCGGAAGCTTCGGTATCGTAGGTGTGTCGATGGTCGATCATTGCGGACACTTTTGCTTTATGTTCGGTCATGTTCGGAGATGGGAGACGGACAAGGACGTCCGGCTATGTTCAATCGGGTCACCGATTGAACAATGAAGCCACATCGAAATCGCATCTTGACCTAGTGTAGGGAAAATTCTAGGGAAGGAATTTTCGTGTTCCATAGTAATGGGGCTCTCTTGCGCTTGGTTTGGGTAGCGCCATTTTTCCCATCGCGTAGGGTAGCCAGCTCCAAGCCTACTTTGTGCCCTTCTTTTCGCCTGTAGGCTCGGACCCGTCGCTAGGCCAAACGTCGGAGGATTTTATCATGGACCCGTTGTCGTTTGCGCTCGGCCTTCCGGCTCCTTGGGAGGTCGTTGACGTGGCCTTCGATCCCAAATCAGGCCGGATCGATTTCCACCGCGCCTTCGCCCCGGGGACACGATTCTCTTGTCCGCATTGTGGGGCGGAACACCAGCCGGTCCACGACACACTTGAGCGCGACTGGCATCACCTGAATTTCTTTCCATTCCAGGCCTACATCCACGCCAAGGTGCCCCGTGTACGCTGCGGGACCTGCGCCAAGAATACCCCCAGATCGTGGCGCCCCGGACGCGCCCCAACAGCGGTTTCAGCCTACGGATGGAGGCCTTACTGGTCACCCTCTGTCAGGCGTACGTCGATCAGGCGCACGCTCAGGAGGACTTCTCGACCATCACCTCGGTTGGTCTCGACGAGACCGCCTCGCGGCGTGGACACAATTACATGAGCTTGTTTCATGATCTCGATGCCCCGCGTGGGCTCTATGCCTGCGAAGGGCGAAAAGCCCAGGTCGTGGCCCAATTTGCCGATGCGCTCGAGGCTCCTGGCGCCTGTGCCGAGAACATCGGCGCGGTCTGTATGGATATGTCGGCAAGCTACCAGGCTGGCATGTGTGAGCATCGGCCCTGGGTGGCGATCACCTTCGATGAGTTCCACGTCATTCAGCTCGTCAACAAGGCGGTTGACGAAGTGTGTCGCCAAGAAGTCAAAAGGGCCCTGGAGCTGCGGTGCACCCGTTATATCTGGCTCAAGGACAAGCACGCTTGGAGTAACCGTCAGAAAGCCCCGTTCGCGGAACTCAAGTGCCGGAACCTCAAGACACACCGTGGCTTCCGGATCCAGGAGATGTTATGCGAGAGCTTCCACAACGCTCAGAGCGCGGCGCAAGCCGAGCCGCTCCTCGACAGATGGTACCAGCTGGGCGCGCCGCTGCTGCCTGGAGCTGATCAAAGCGGTGGCCAAGACGCTTAAGAAGCACTGGCCAGGCCTCCTCAATGCGTTCGATTCCAGGTTCACCAACGGCCGTGTCGAGGCGGTCAATTCGCTCATCCAGGCCCGCCAAAGCCAGGGCCCGCGGCTACGGGACCACCAGGCACCTGATTCCCATCCTCTACCTTGTGGCGGGTAAGTTGACCCAGCTGCCGACTTCTCCGTTCGTCGTCCAGTCGGGGCTTCCCCTCACGACTTGAGTCAGGTCGCTATGACCCGCTACCCACACCAAACGCAAGAGAGCCAGTAATGATATCGACTCCGGTAAAAGGCATAAGGGGTAGTGCCATTCGGCTCTGACCCGAATGGCACTGACTCAACAGGAACTAATAAAAATCAATGAATTACGCGCTACCATCCAACGATGGTACAAAGAAAATACGTTGGTTGTCACGTGCAATCTCTTGGTTGTAGGGCGGATCCTGCGCAATTTCGGCGGGTTAAAGTAGACCCTAACCCACGGACTTATCCGGATATCGGCTCTTAAAAGGCTGTCTAGAATCCCCCTTGCAACAGATGACTTGATGAAAATTAACTCTATGTTTTTAAAGGTGTTAGCCAGATAGAGACTATCTAAAAAGGTAGTCTCTAAGTCAGTGCCATTTGGGTTAGAGCCCATAATATGCGCAATTATAGGGGACCCGGCACTCATACCATTACATTCACGTGCAACGAATATGGAATGGATAAGGGAAAATTCCAGGGAGAGAATTTTGCCGGATATCCAATCGGGCTATCATTATGAGTACCCGAATGACTCAGGTTCCTAAGGGATATTTCCCGATGAAGCAATCGGCACATGAGACGGCTGTCGCGGATTTTATCCGGCGACCGCGACCCCTGGCCTTGAGCGATGGGGTACGGAGCTATACCTGGGGCGATCCGGATTATATCCCGGCGTTGCTCGGTATTCCGAACCCGGATCGCAGGCCCTATGCGGAGCTGTGGGTCGGTGCCCACGCCGGGTTGCCCTCGGTGGCCCACCTAGGTGCTGTGGATGTGCCTTTGCCGATGCTGTTACAGGATGCCGCCGACGCGGTGTCGGGCCCCGAGGGGGTCGAGCGCTTCGGCGGTGAGCTACCGTTTCTCCTCAAGATTCTGTCCGCTGCTCAGCCCCTCTCGATCCAGGCCCATCCCGATAAGCAACAGGCCGAGGCGGGGTTCGCGCGCGAGAATCGGCTGGGTATCCCCCGGGATGCCCCGAACCGCAATTATTGTGACGATAATCACAAGCCCGAGCTGATCGTGGCCTTGACCGATTTTTATGCCGCGCGGGGGTTTCGTCCCCTGGACGAGATCGGCTCCGTTCTGGCCGCAGTCCCGGAGCTGCGAGGCTTGGCGGTGACTTATCGTCCTACATCGGAGTCTTTGCGAGAGCTCTACTCACGGGTTATGCGGATGGAGCGGGAGCAGGTCGATGCTATCCTGACACCCCTGCTACTACGGTTACGGGCGGAAACGGCCCGGCAGGCATTCTCCCGGAATCAAACCGAGTACTGGGTCTTGGGGGCGGACGCCTTATTTTCGCACGATGGCCACCGGGACAGGGGGTTGTTTTCCCTGTGGTTGCTGAATTTGGTCCATCTGCGGCCCGGGGAGGCCATGTATCTTCCCGCCGGCGAGCTCCATTCCTACCTTTGGGGCGCCGGGATAGAGATCATGGCCAACTCCGACAATGTGCTGCGTGGTGGCTTGACCCCCAAGCACAAGGACGTGGACGAGCTGTTGCGGATTCTCACCTTCGATGCCGGTGTGCCCGATATCCTCGAGAAGGGGTTGCAACCCGAAACGGCAGGGGTTGTCATCTATGAGACCCCATCCCCGGAGTTCATACTGGCTCGCCTACGGATCGATGCCGAGCGGCCCTATATCGGTGCCGCCGGCCAGGGCCCGAAGCTAGGGGTGGTCATTCGAGGTCCGGTGGTCGTCTCCGCCCCAGGCTTAGCTGACCTCAAGCTCGCAGACGGGGGGCTGTTCCTGATTCCCCATGGACTCGATTACCGGATCGCTTGTCCCGCCCAGGCCCTGGTCTTTCTGGCCGGTATACCTACGGCTTGAGCCCTGTTTTCGTCTCGCGCCTCGAAGGATTCCAAGGGCGGGATTCGTCGAGGTGCCCGATGGTTTTCGACCGGACCGATACTCGATACGGGCCGGTCTTAGTACACACTTGACTCCGCTAACATAGTACAGGACAAAAAACCGCAATATATTGATTTAGAATAAATATTTTGTTACACTTGAACCGGGCGTTCAAGCTACCCTTGCCGAATTTTTTCATAACCCTTTAATAATGAATAAAATTTTTCGGAGGCTCCCAGCGATGGATCAGAATGTCGCCGCTCTTGTGCCTCTGTTGCCTGGCTATTTCGGTTGGAACTTGGCCAGAACCAAATGCCTGGCCGGTCTGATTATCGCTTTGATCAAGGTCAGAACCGTCAATTTTGCGCAATTAGCCGCCGCTCTTCCCGGTGGCACCTTGAAAGACTCGAAGTATAAACGTATTCAACGCCTGTTCAGAACCTTTCCTCTCGGCTTCTCCACCATGGCTCGGTTTATTGTCAGTCAGTTGCCCGATGGTCAGTATCTATTGACTCTGGATCGGACCAATTGGAAATTCGGTCAAACCAATATCAATATTCTGTGCCTGGCGATCGTCCAGCAAGGTGTGGCGATCCCCGTGTTATCGATCCTGTGAGATAAAAAAGGCAATTCCAATACGGACGAACGCATTCCACTCATCAACAGGTTTATCGAGCTATTCGGGGTGGAAAAAATTAATGGCTACTTCGCCGATAGAGAATTCATCGGTACGGAATTTGTTCGCTACCCCCATTAAAAATGAAATAAAACTTAGGATTCGCATTAAGCACAACACACGCGTCGCTCGACGCCGGCATGGCACGGCACCGGCCCGCAATTTCTTTCATAACTTGGCACGCGGCGAAATCATCCAACTGAGGGGACAACGGGTTGTTTGGGGCCAGAAGCTCTCGGTCACGGGAACGCGCTTGATGAGTGGTGAATCCCTCATCATTCTCAGTCTGGATGCCTCTCGGTCACCGCCATCCCGGGCGACGATAAACGGCGTTGGGAAATCAAAACCTTATTCAAAGCCTTGAAGAACCAAGGATTCGATTTTGCAGCAAGCCATCTGACCGAGTTGGATCGTATTGAGATGCTTCTAGCCTTGTTAGCGATCACCTTCTGCAGGGCGCATCTCCTCGGGGAATGGTTACACGAGCAAAAACCATCCCAATCAAGAGTCATCACCGTCCGGCCATCAGTATTATCAGGTATGGTTTGGACTGGCTGAGAGAGATTTTATTCAATATAACGGAAAAACTTGAGGCATTTTACCAAGCCGTCGCTTTATGCGAAGAACTACGAAGATCAACTTATCCATCTGATTTCAATGGGAAATTTATTTCCTGTACTGTGCTCCGCTAAGCCGATCTATTGGCTACTGTAAGCCCCTCTCCCCTGACAAGAGAGCGGTTGGGGACAGGGTGAGCAAAAGCTAAATGAAGGCCCAACCACAGCTACGTGATGTCCTCGACTACACACCAGTGGCCTCGCGCTTCGGGACCAGTGGGGTGCGAGCCCTGGTGCGGGACCTGACCGATCTGGAAGTCTACAGCCTCACCCTGGGTACCTTGCGGTATCTGGAGACCATCGGCAAGGTCGGGGCCGAGGCGTTGCTGCGCGAGTCCCTGTGGATTCCCGTCGGCGGGGATTTGAGACCTTCGACGCCCCGGATTCTGGCGGCTACGGCGCGTGCGATTTTGGACGCCGGTTACCATGTGGACTATGTGGGCCAACTGCCTACCCCCGCACTGACCTTTTACGCCCTGGAGCGAGGGGTCATGAGCTTCATGTGTACCGGCAGTCATATTCCGGCGGATCGGAATGGGCAGAAGGCCAACCGTTGCGATGGCGAGATCCTGAAATCCGACGAGCCGGGTATCGTTGCTGCGGTGGCGGCGGTTCGGCAGCAGGAGTACCAACGCCCGGCGGAGACCTCCGGTTTCGATTCCGCGGGGATGTTGAGACCCGAGCAGCGGCCGGTCCTGCCACCGGAAGACCTGGCGGCCGAGCAGCTGTACCTCGAACGCTACCGTCGGGTATTTCCTCCCAATGGCCTCAAGGGTTGGCGCGTCCTGTTCTACGAGTATGCCGCTGTGGGGCGGGATCTGCTGCCGCGGATCCTGGCGCTGTCGGGGACTGAAGTGATCCGAGTCGGGCGCAGCGACGCCTTCATCCCCATCGATACCGAGGCGATTTCCACAGCGCATCTGGAGATGTTGGCGGGGCTGGTGGCGGAGCAGCAGGCCATCCATGGTCGGATCGACGCCGTCCTGTCTACGGATGGCGACAGCGATCGGCCATTGATCCTCGGTGTCAACCCGTCCAGCGAGCTCGCTCGCCCCCGTTTGCGGTTCTTTCCGGGCGATCTGGTCGGTGTCCTGGTCGCCGAGTACCTACGGGCGGATGCCGTCTCGGTGCCGATCAGTACCAACCCCGGTGTGCACGAGTATTTCAGGGACAAGGGCTTGACAACGACCAAGACACGGATCGGATCACCCTTTGTCATCACCGCGATGCAGGAGGCCTTGGCCCAGGGTAAGCAGCGGGTGGTCGGTTGGGAGGCCAACGGCGGGTTCCTCGTCGGCTCCGAGATGGCCCTGAACGGCGGTGTGCTGCGGGCGCTGCCCACCCGTGACGCCATCCTGCCCATGCTCGCCGTGTTCTATGCCGCGGCCGAGCAGGGTGTGACCTTATCCGAGCTTTTCGACCGCCTGCCGCGCTGGTATGGCAAGGCGGACCTGATCGACGATTTTCCGCAGGATGTCAGCCACAAGATACTCACCTATTATCAACCGCCGGACGCGGCCATTCAGTGGCTGGATTTCGACCCTGACCGCATCCGGCTGCGGGGGCCAACTGAGGCCGTCATCGGCGAGTGGTCGCTGGACGACCCGCAGGGGCGGGCATTCGAGCGCAAACGGCAGGTCCTGACCGATATCTTTTCGGCCGCAAGGGGCTTCGGAGCCATTGAGCGCCTCAATCTCCAAGACGGTATCCGCTGCTTCTTCCGCAACGGGGATATCGCCCACATACGACCCTCGGGCAATGCGCCCCAGCTGCGTATTTACGCCTATTCCCGCACCCGGGCCCGAGCGGACGAGATCGCTGCGATGGCGGTGGCGGAGCCCGATGGCCTGCTGCGCGATCTTCAGCGGCTCATCGAAGACAGATCGTAAGGGGTCAGCGCCATTCAGCCCTGATCCCTTTGGGTGCGGCCCTCATCAAATATCCCATAATATTCTGTTCTAAAATGGATTTTACTCGTACTCGTCAAACAGCCTCACTGAATGTAAGGTCGAGATGCTTGGCCTTCACACCAGTATCTGAACGTCTCGGTTCCCCGCGGCCCTCTATCTTGCCACTTCTTTTGAAGCTCTTTTACGTTTGGTGTGGGTAACGCCGTTTTTCCCGCCGCAGAGGGTAGCCCTCTCCGAGCATAAGCGGTTGACGAGGTCCGTTGCCAAGAAGTCAAAAGGGCCCCGGAGCTACGGTGCACCCGCTACATCCAGCTCGAGGACAAGCCGGCTTGGAGTAACCGGCAGAGAGCCCGGTTTGCGGATCTCAAGGACCGAAACCTCAAGACACACCACGCCTTCCGGATCCAGGAGACGTTACGCGAGATCTTCCACAGCACTCAGAGCACGGTGCAGGCCGAGCCGCTCCTCGACAAGTGGTACAGCTGGGCGCAACGTTGCCGCCTGGAGCCGATCGAGGCGGTGGCCAAGACACTCAAGGATCACTGGCCAAGCCTTCTCAATGCGTTCGATTCTAGACTCACCAACGGCCATGTCGAGGCGGTCAATTCACTCATCCGAACCGCCAAAGCCAAAGTCTGCGGCTAGGGGACAACCAAACACCTGATTGCCATCGCCTGTCCCTCATGGCGGGCAAGCTGATCCAGCTGTCGACTTCTCCGTTCGTCGTTAAGTATCGAGTCATGTCGCTATGACCCGCTACCCGCACCAAACGTGAGAGAGCCTGAAAATCCGAGAGTCGAGGCCGGTTAACCGCATCGGCAGGGATTGCCTAGGCTGGACTGTGCCCGCCGGAAAATATCGAGTAAGCGCTGCGGGGAAAAAATTCAGCCGCAAATAAACGTCAATGGGTGCGGCTCTTTTGAAACGACGCCAGGCGTCCAACAATCCGAGAGTTCAGATCGGTTTTTCGGTCCCGTTGTGGAGCTGGCACACCGTCCATTTCAAGCCGCCTCGCGCTCAGCCAGAGGGATCAGCGGTCCGGGTAATGGCGTTTATGCTCCTGTTCGAAATGAAACGCCAGGTAGGCGGCCAAGTCGCCACTGACCTTCAGCGAGCGTAGTTTGAGGACAGCCTCAGCTCGCTCCAGACCCCAACGCGCACCGGTAATATCCATCCGATCCTTGACCAGGTAACGGCAGGCGCCTTCAATAACCCCGGTCGCGATCGGCAGCCCATATGCCAGGGCATAGCACAGGACGAAAAAACGTAATATATTGATTTAAAATAAGTATTTTTGTTACAGTTGAGCCGGGCGTTCAAGCCACCCTTGCCGAATTTTGGCATAATCCTTTAATAATAGATAAACTTTCTCGGAGGCTCCCAGCGATGGATCAGAATGCCGCCGCTCTTGTGCCTCTGTTGCCTGGCTATTTCGGTTGGAACTTTGGCCAGAACCAAATGCCTGACCGGTCTGATTACCGCGTTGATCAAGGTCAGGACCGTCAATTTCATGCAGTTAGCCACCGCTCTTCCTGGTGCGCCTTGAAAAGCCCGAAATATAAACGTATTCAACGCCTATTCAGAACCTTTCCTCTCGACTTTTCCACCGTGGCTCGGTTTATTGTCCGTCAGTTGCCCGATGGTCAGTATCTACTGACCCTGGATCGGACCAACTGGAAATTTGGTCAACCAATATCAATATTCTGTGCCTGGCGATCGTCCAGCAAGGTGTGGTGATCCCCGTGTTATCGATCCTGTGAGATAAAAAAGGCAATTCCAATACGGGCGAACGCATTCCACTCATCCACAGGTTTATTGAGCTATTCGGGGTGGAAAAAATTGATGGCTACCTCGCCGATAGAGAATTCATCGGTACGGAATTTGTTCGCTATCTCATTAAAAATGAAGTAAAACTCAGAATTCGCATTAAGCACAACACACACGTCGCTCGGCGCCGGAATGGCACAGTACCGGCCCGCAATTTCTTTCGTAACTTGGCACGCGGCGAAGTCATCCAACTGAGGGGACAACGGGATGTTTGGGGCCAGAAGCTCTCGGGCACGGGAACGTGCTTGATAAGTGGTGAACCATTCTCAGTCCGGATGCCTCTCGGATCACCGCTATCCCGGGCGACGATAAACGGCGTTGGAAAATCGAAACCTTATTCAAAGCCTTGAAGAGCCACGGGTTCGATTTTGAAGCAACCCACCCGACCGAGTTGGATCGTATTGAGATGCTTCTAGCCTTGTTAGCGATCGCCTTCTGCTGGGCGCATCTCCTCGGGGAATGGTTACACGAGCAAAAACCGATCCCAATCAAGAGTCATTACCGTCCGGCCATCCGTATTTTACAGGTACGGTTTGGACTGGCTTGAGAGAGATTTTATTCAATATAACGGAAAAGCTTGAGGCATTTTACTAGGCCGTCGCTTTATTCGAAGAACCACGAAAATTAACCTATCCATCTGATTTTAATGTGAAATTTATACCCTGTACTGTGAATGCCAAGGCTTGATCGTATTGGAGTCATTCCTGGTTGTTGTCGATGTAGTCGGCGGCTTTGTCTATCGGTTTGCGTTCGCTTTGGCCAAGCTGTTTACGGGTAGCGGCGCGGTGCAGGCCCACCGCCACGTCTTGGGCCCGGCCTTCGAGTATGGCTGTGG
>Ga0209457_1000144_pt1 | contig 23840 bp, 25 predicted proteins | sample WorMetHEROISLAND_5_FD_187410 | JGI IMG/M metagenome (GOLD analysis project Ga0209457, IMG submission 187410) | Marine gutless worms symbiont microbial communities from Max Planck institute for Marine Microbiology, Germany - Olavius sp. 5 HERON... ... | reverse complement strand
TCACCCGGTCCGGTTCGGTGCGCACGCGGATGGAGGCCATTACTTCCCCATGGCATGACCACTGCCAGTCGAAGGATTGACGCGGAGTAAGCAGGCCATCCCGTTTCCAGCGCCGCACGTCGATGGAGTAGTCGTAGGGCCGAGCGTTTCGTCGGAGTGCGGCGCGCGAGCGCCGGCGGAGACGAAATGCAGGGCCATGCGACACGGCGTCAAGTCATTGCGGGAGTCCTGGCGCCGCGTGGAGTGCGCGCCGGGACGGACGTAGGATGAACGTGGGCCGCCGAAGGCCATGGCCGTCGCCTGATTTTTTGCGAAACCCGAAATCGGACGGACCCTATTTCGGGTTTCGCAAAAAATGGCAACGCTCTGGATCCTTGCCCATGCCATGCGCACCGAACACCAACCCAGATTCACGTATTATTCTATATTCTTCAGTAAGTTAAAAAGTAAAATGGCTTACTCGGAACAGGATATTGTCGTAGTACTCCGCAACCAGCTCTGTGCTCCTTGCTAGCTTGGTTACCCCTCGTTACCGCTTGCGCGGGGCCATTGGTAGGCTTCGGCTATTACCTAGCCTATTGAGGGGGGATCACGCCAGTTTGCTGTTTATTCACGTAGCCTGCTCACTCCTGCATCATCTTGCAGCGCTTCTCGAACAGGTCGCCGCGCCGGTACGCGACCTCTGCCTTGTTCTCGATGACATGGGCCAGTGCCACTCCCGCCACATCGCAGGGGAAGCTCGATATTTCTCCGGACTAATCACGAAATGACGAGCGAAACCCATATGGAACATAGTCGCCACGGGTCCCGTTGACGCCGTATTCCGTCCCGCGTACCAGTATCAGCAGGGCCATGTTGGATAGCGGTCTGCCCTGCCTCGCGCCGGGGAACAGGTAGGGATTGCCAGCAACTCGCGTTAGGGCCTCCAAATACGTCCAGGGCCGCGTCCGACAGCGGAACCCGATGTTTTCAGCCCCCCCTTTCATCCGGTCGCCGGTATAGTCCAAGTGTGGGCTTCCAGGTCGATCTCCTCCCATCGGATTTGCAGGGCCTCACTGGTCCGAGTGGCGGTCAGGATCAGGAATTGCAGCGCCAGCGCCGACAAGCTCTCATTGGCCCATAGCTCGGACATGAACGTAGGCAGGTCGGCATAGGGCATGGCCGGATAGTGTGCGGGCTTCTTGATCCTGGTGGGCCTAGGTAGCAGCTTGTCCAGGTGTCCCCGCCAGCGGGCCGGGTTGGTCTGGTCCCGGTAGCCATGCGCCGCCGCGTAGTCCAGGATGTTCTCGATACGTCCCTGCACTCGCTTGGCGGTTTCGGTCTTGGTGGTCCAGATAAGGGGAGAGGATTTTCAGAATGTCCTCGGTGGCGATGGCGTCCACCTTTTTTGAACCGATCTCCGCCGGGCGATAGGTCTTGAGGGTGCTCACCCACTGCCGGGCGTGCTTGGCGTTCTTCCATCCGTGCCGATGTGCCCGGATGTAGCGGGCGGCGCAAGTGGTGTAAAGTGAGCGTTTTCTCCGGTTCGGCTTGCCGCGCCTCAATAGGATCTACGCCGTCCTTTGTCAATTTCCGGCAGCCAGTAGCCTTGTCCCGCGCCTCCGTCAGCGCCAGTCCCACATCCGGGAAACTGCCCAACCCCATCCCCCGGCGCTTGCCGTCGATGGTGAATCGCGGTACCCACTTCTTCGCGCCGGTGCTGGAAACCACCAGCCGGAGCCCCACCGCCGTCCTCATACTTAACCTGGGTCAGCCGTCGCCGCCTTACGTGGGGTGAGCTTGCGAATCGCCATACCGTTATTCTCCTTACCGGGTGGAGGGCTAGCAAACAAGTCCCCCAATCAGTCCCCCGATGTGTTTAGATTATAATGGATGACACTGGGCTGTACAGGATCATAACCATCGAAAATAAAAGTCTTTATGGATTGTGTTGGATGGTGATGAAACTAGAATCGGCGGATCCTCTCCGCCAATTATTAAAAAAAAGACTTTTTATTTCAGTTGGTTAATTCTCGCTAATAGCAATAGCGGACCATCCCAAAATTTATCTCCAGCTCGGCACGGGCTTATCCGCTCATCTCACCTTGATCTCGCTCGGATTGTCTCTGCCGTTGTCCGGTAGGTAGATCCCTGCCCCTTCGTGCGCACGTATGTAACTTACGGTAGTTTGGAGACTGCCTTTTTAGATAGTCTCTTAGCTTTGGACGGAGGGGACATTACTGTTTTGGGCCAACATACGATCGAAAATGGTTTTTTCGCCTCCGGTTCTCCGGTACACTTGTAAGTTTACTCGAAGTGGGTCGACTCCTTGCCTCACCGCCCATGGCGGGAGGCTATCAAGCCGAAAGGAGCTTTCATGCGACATTACGAAGTGGTGTTTCTGGTACATCCCGGCCAGAGCGAGCAGGTATCCTCTATGGTCGAGCGGTATCGGGAGAATCTCGAAAAACGCGGTGGTATCGTTCATCGCCTGGAAGACTGGGGGCGACGTCAGCTCGCCTATCCCATCAACAAGGTCCACAAGGCCCATTATGTGTTGATGAACGTGGAGTGTGATGCCGAGGCGTTGGGCGAGCTCGAGAATGCCTTCCGTTTCAACGACGCGGTGTTGCGCAACCTGATCGTCCACCGCGATCGAGCCATTACCGCGGCGTCGCCTTTGGCCAAATCGCCGGAGGAACAGGAGCAATCCGAGGGGGCCTCCGGCGAGCGGCCGAGGGCCCACGAGGCCGCGCTGGGAAATGTAGATGACTGAGCGTCGGAGGGTATCATGTTGCGTTTTTTTCGCCGCAAGCGCTATTGCCGTTTTACCGCGGAAGGCATCACCGAAATCGATTACAAGGACCTGAATCTACTCAAGTCCTACGTGAGCGAATCGGGCAAGATCGTTCCCAGCCGCATCACCGGCACCTCGGCCAAATATCAGCGCCGCTTAGCCCAGGCCATCAAACGGGCACGTTATCTGGCACTATTGCCTTACACCGACGGTCATTGACTGGCCTTCGGGTACGGTGTCGGGCAAGGGGAGCCGGTTCGGGGTGCGCCTTCGTAGCGAGTGAGTGAGGTGGATCGAGCGCTCAATCGAGCTGAATCCAAGGCCGATGGGCCAGGATCGAGCCTACCATCCGACCTCCTCCCCGTATCCGCCGTAACACAGTCGCGGGTCGGACCGCCTCCGGGCTCCACCCGGTTTCCGGAATTTCTACCTGACGAGCAGGTGCTATCCGGTGCAATCGCTGGCAAGCTTTATTATGCGTGGTCGTTCCCAGGCCACGTTGGTAACGGCGGTATCCGCCATGGTATCGTTGCTCGTACCCCTGGTCGGGTTGCTCAGCGCGGCCACCCTTGCGCTGGTGACTCTGCGCAAGGGCGCCAGTGAGGGCCTGATCCTGGGTGCTTTGTCCGGGCTTGCCAGCGGACTGTTGGCATTGGTTACGCTCGGTAGCCCGGTCCTGGCCGTCGGCTTCACCCTGGTCTTGTGGCTACCGATCTGGGGAGTGAGCTTGGTGCTGCGCCGGACGCGGTCGTTGACACTGACGGTTCAGGCGACCGCATTGATCAGCCTGTTGATCTTGGTGGGCATTCACCTGCAGGCGCCGGACCCCACGGCCTATTGGAGGGAATTGCTGGGACTGGTGCGCCAAGGCTTGGTGGAAAGTGGCGTGATCGACGCAGCTAGGAGCGAGCAGCTGGTGATCCGGATCCTACCCTGGATGACCAGTGCCTTCGTCGCGACCTTTTACCTCCAGCTCCTGTCGGCCCTGTTTATCGGGCGCTGGTGGCAGGCTCTGCTCTACAATCCGGGGGGCTTCGGGGCCGAATTTCGTGCCTTGCGGCTGCATCCCGGCGTGGGATATATGGCACTGGGGTTGTTGGCCGCGAAGTGGCTGCCGGAGCCGGCTGTGATGTGGCCGACTGAGCTGTTGCTGCTGATAACGCCCCTGTTCTTTCTGTATGGCATAGCGGTTGCACATGGTCTGGCCCACGCCTATTCTGCCCACCGCGGATGGTTGATCGGACTCTATGGCTTGCTGTTCTTGGCCATGCCCTATGCTGAGATCTTGGTTGCCGGGTTCGGTTTCCTGGATATCTGGATCGATCTGCGTGCTCGGGCCAAAGTACGGAAACAGGACCAAGATCTGAATTGACTTGTGGAGACTTTAGAAAATTCCATCCTTGGAATTCTGCGAGTCGCAAAGCGAAAACGCGGTTTTGCTTTGCTCCCGGGTTTCAAGCACGTACGTGCTTGAAACCCGGGGGGCATCTCTGTCCCGCAAAGGCACCTTGAATTTTTCAGGATGCCTTTGCCGGAATATCGGGTTACCCGGAAGGTTCCGTGTTGCTGAAATCGCTATGGGGGTACCCAAGTGGAAGTTATCCTGTTGAGAAAGGTCGGTCATCTGGGCGATCTGGGAGAAAAGGTGTCGGTGCGCGCCGGCTACGGACGTAATTATCTGGTTCCATCGGGCCTAGCCGTGCCGGCGACCGCGGCCAACCTGGAGGCCTTCGAGGCCCGGCGCGCCGAGCTGGAAAAGGCGGCCATGGAGAGCCTAGCCGCGGCCGTGTCCCGCTGTGAGGAACTGGATGGCCTGACCGTGACGATAGCGCGTAAGGCCGGCGATGAGGGTAAGCTATTTGGCTCCGTCGGCACTCAGGACATCGCTGCCACGGTGCAGGAAATGGGGATAACGCTGGAGCGACAGGAGGTACGTCTGCCCACAGGACCATTCCGCGCCACCGGCGAGTACGAGGTGACACTCCATCTCCATGTGGATGTGGATGCCACCATCCGACTCCAAATCATCCCCGAGCCCTGATTCGACCTCCGCTGCTCCGGGCTACCTTAAGGGACTTTTGGTCCATCGAATAGAACACCTTCACCGACACAGAGGCAAGCTTTCATTATGGGAGCCACATTGAATTTCAAGTAAAGTGTGATAAATGTTCCAGGAAACAACCCGTTAGTTTCCGAGAGACAGTCGGTAGTGTTCTAATCTTATTGTTGCCGAATAAGGGGTGTTGTTATTGCCTTGTTGGTTCTAGGATTCGATGTCGGAGATATCTTTGGATTACGGATACCTGGGAGCAACCGAGTGATAACACTACCAATTTATCAAGGTGCCTTATATCGACACTCACCGAATAGCACAGGTATCTAGGCCCTCACCCACCACACTGTACACAACAAAATTAGAACGACATCCGACCTTCCCGGCTTGCTTACCTGACAATAGCTTGTTTCAGCAGTGATGATCATTCGGTAACCCTGCCCGCACACCCGGGTACTAGGCCCGACCCGGACTCACCGCAAGCCCGATTGCGGCGGGCCCCGACAGTGCTAGCTGGCGCGGGCGATCGGCTCCGCGGCGGAAAATCCATGGGTAACGGGCATATGTCACAACCGGACGTTCCCACCTTTTCTGACGAGCCCTCCGCTCTGCGCGTCCCACCCCACTCTATCCAAGCGGAGCAATCCCTGCTCGGCGGCTTGATGCTCGACAATGAGACCTGGGATAACGTCGCGGATAAGGTGACGGCGAGCGATTTCTACCGCCGCGAGCACCGCCTGATTTTCGAGGCGATCAGGCACCTGGTCGACGAGGACCAACCCTTCGATGTGGTAACCCTGGCGGAGGCTCTGGAGCGCGGCGGGCAACTCGCGGACACCGGGGGTCTCCCCTATCTGGGCTCCCTGGCCAAGGACACCCCGAGCGCAGCTAATGCGGTGGCCTATGCCAAGATCGTGCGCTTCAACTCGGTGCTGCGGCAGCTCATTCACGCCGGCACCCGCATCGCTGATCTGGCCTATAGCCCGGGGGACCGCAAGGCTAATGAGATTCTGGACGAAGCGGAGCGGCGGGTATTCGAGATCGCCGAGCAGTTGGCACGCGGTGGCGGATTCCGAGAAATCAAGTCGCTGTTGGTCACGGCCATCGATCGGATCGATCAGCTTTACAACAGTGACGAGCGTATTACGGGGCTGCCGACGGGGTTTACGGATTTCGACGAGCGGACCTCGGGGCTGCAACAATCCGATCTGATTATCGTCGCGGGTCGGCCTTCGATGGGAAAAACGGCCTTTGCCATGAATATCGTGGAGAACGTGGCCCTGGAGAAACAGCGCCCGGTGGCCGTATTTAGCATGGAAATGCCGGGGGAGGCGTTGGCCATGCGCATGCTGTCGTCACTGGGTCGGATCGACCAACATCGGATACGGAGCGGTAAGCTGCAAGAAGACGAGTGGCCGCGCCTGACCTCGGCCGTGAATATGCTGTCCGGGACTAGGCTATTCATCGATGATACCCCGGCCTTGTCTCCGACCGAAGTGCGCGCGCGCGCGCGCCGCTTGAAGCGTGAGCAAGACGACCTGGCGCTGATCGTCATCGACTACTTGCAGCTGATGCAGGCACCCGAGTCGAACGAGAACCGCGTGGCGGAGATCTCGGCCATCTCCCGTTCCCTGAAGTCCCTGGCCAGGGAGCTCGACATACCGGTCATCGCTTTGTCTCAGCTCAATCGCAGCCTGGAGCAGCGACCCAACAAGCGGCCGATCATGTCGGACTTGAGGGAATCCGGCGCCATCGAGCAGGACGCGGACCTGATCGCGTTTATCTACCGGGATGAAGTTTACAATGAAGACAGCCCCGATAAGGGTATCGCCGAAATCATTATCGCCAAACAGCGCAACGGTCCCATCGGGTCCACGCGGCTGACCTTTCTCGGCCAATATACCAAGTTCGAAAACTATATCGCTGACTTGTACCAGGACCCAGGCTATTGAGGGCAGCGCGAACAGCTCCGAGGATAGAATTTTTCAAGGTGCCCCGGGTGATCAAGGTAAGCACGATGCCAATCTGTCCACGGGCGATTATCGACCATGACGCCCTGCGGCATAACCTCGCCCAAGCTAGACGGCAGGTCCCAGACAGTCGGGTATGGGCGGTCGTCAAGGCCGACGGTTACGGGCACGAGATGGTGCCGGTCGCGACCACCCTCGGGACTGCGGATGGCCTAGCGGTAGCCCGGGTGGAAGAAGGGTTACGCTTGCGTGCAGCCGGGATTACCAAACCCATCCTCGTTTTGGAAGGGGGCTTGTTCGGCGACGAGTTCGCGGCCGCACGTGCCCATGGGCTCGAGCTGATCTTGCATCGCCCCGACCAGATCGAGCTCCTGGAGCGGACCCGAACCACAAAGCCCCTGCAGGTCTGGATCAAAGTGGATACAGGCATGCATCGGTTGGGTTTCGACCCGCAAGAGGTGCCGGCCCTGCTCGCGCGCCTGCAGGCCGATTCGGGGATTCGGCCACCCTTGGGGCTGATGACCCATCTGGCCCAGGCCGACGACCCGCTCGACCCGCTCAGGTTCCTGCAATGCGAGCGGTTGCGCGCCCTCGACCCCGGTGCTCGGTACCGTCTGAGCGTCGATAACTCCGCCGGCATCCTGGCCTCGCCCCCCTGTAAAGCTCTCTGGGTACGTCCAGGCATCATGCTCTATGGGGCCTCGCCCCTCAACGGGCGGACCGCCGTCGAGCTGGGATTGCGGCCGGTCATGCAGCTCACAACCCGGCTTATCGCCGTGCGCACCTTGCAGCGGGGAGATCGCATCGGTTACGGCGGTGCCTATACTTGCCCTCAGGATATGCCGGTGGGAGTGGCAGCCATCGGCTACGGCGACGGCTATCCGCGGCAGGCCCCCACCGGGACCCCGGTGCTGGTCGGCGGGCAACGTGCCTCCTTGGTGGGTCACGTATCCATGGACATGATCAGCATTGATCTGCACGGACTGCCTGATAGTACGGTGGGCGATCCCGTGATCCTCTGGGGCGAGGGCCTGCCGGTGGACGAGGTCGCCCGGTGGGCGGGCACCATCGCCCACGAGCTCCTCTGCCGAATCACCCCCAGGGTGCGGCTGGAGCACCGGGGTATGGAGTCGATATCTCAGCGGGACGAGAGAGGATGAGGGCACCTTGAAATATTCGAGGAGTAGTCCTTCGGTCCTGTTTGCATCCGGTGGCCAAACGTACCGATAAAACCCGCAGCCTGTATATCTGCAACGCCTGTGGTGTCAGGCTGCCCAAGTGGAGCGGCCGGTGCCCGGATTGCGGGGCCTGGAATTTGGTGGAAGAAGTCCCGGAGCCGCCGACAGTGGGCAGACGTTCCGGATTCGTCGGGGTCACCGGCGACGGGGGGAGGCGGTTTCGCTCACTGCCGTCAGCCCTCAAGAGTACAGGCGCCTGGGCAGCGGTATCGCCGAGTTCGACCGGGTGCTCGGGGGTGGGCTGGTCCAAGGCTCGGTGGTGCTCATCGGCGGTGACCCGGGGATCGGCAAGCCTACCCTGTTGCTCCAAGCCTGTGCCTCCTTGGGGACGGAGCATTCGGTGCTGTATGTCTCGGGTGAGGAATCACCCTAGCAAGTCAGCCTGCGGGCACGGCGGCTCGGGCTGGCCGGTGAAGGGGTACGCCTGCTGGCGGAAACCTGCATCGAGCGGGTGTTGGCCGCGGTGATAACGGAGCGGCCGCGGATCCTGGTCATAGACTCGATTCAGACCCTGCATACGGAGCTGTTGCAATCAGCACCCGGATCCGTATTCCAGGTGCGGGATACGGCAGCACAGCTGGTACGCCTTGCCAAGCAGACAGATACCTCGATCTTCCTGGTGGGACATGTGACCAGGGAGGGGGCGCTGGCCGGCCCACGGGTGCTGGAGCACATGGTGGATACGGTACTCTATTTCGAAGGTGAAGCCGAGGGTTCCCTGCGCCTGATCCGGTCGGTTAAGAACCGCTTCGGCGCGGTCAACGAGCTTGGAGTCTTCGGCATGACGGATCGGGGACTACGGGAGGTGCCGAACCCTTCGGCCATCTTCCTGGCGCGCCATACGGAGTTTGTGTCGGGCAGCTTGGTGATGGTGACTCGGGAGGGTACGCGGCCCCTCATGGTGGAAGTACAGACCTTGGTGGACGAAAGTCCGCTCGCGAATCCGCGGCGGGTAACCCTGGGCCTGGATCAAAACCGCTTGGCCATGTTGCTGGCCGTGCTGCACCGGCACGGCGGGGTTGCCATGTTCGACCGGGATGTATTCGTAAACGTCGTCGGGGGGGGTGCGCATCACGGAGACGGTCGCCGACTTGGCGGTGCTGCTGGCGGTGCTCTCCAGCTACCGCGACCGTCCCCTGGATGCGGATCTTGCAGCCTTTGGCGAGGTTGGGCTTTCCGGTGAGATCCGGCCGGTTCCGAACAGTCCCGACCGGTTGCGCGAGGCTTTCAAGTATGGCATCCGTCGCGCCATCGCCCCGGCGGCCAATGTCCCCAAATTGGGTATCCGAGGGCTGGATATCGTGCGGGTGAACAGCCTGCATGAGGCGATCGATGCGGTATCGAGCTGATCTCGATACCGGGTTTTCGAGCCCCTTCAGAGCAACAGCTTCAGTGCTGCCACGACGAAGCCGCCCACGGTCAGGGTGATGGTAAAGGACCAGAACATGAAGCGGTCGATACGCCGGGTCAGGTTTTCGAAGCGCCGGTTCATCTCGTTTTGCATCGCCTCGAAGCGCTTATCCATCTGCTCCAGGATGGTTTTGACCAATGTTGGTGGACAAGGAGCAAGCCCACAGTCTCCGGTGACTTCGCGTTCCAAGACACCTTAGAAGTGTACCTTGAAAAATTCAAGACACCCATACCGGGCGAGGCCTCCTCGAATACCTCCCTAAGAAGCTTTGCTCACGTACTTGACCGTTTTGACCACACTGTCGGCGGTGTGCAGGATCTCGATCGGGTGACCGCCGAGCTTGAGACTGGTGCCCGGTTCGGGGATGGTCTCCATATGCTCGATGATCAGACCATTGAGGGTCTTGGGGCCATTGGTGGATAGCTTCCAGTGCAGGGCGCGGTTTAGCTCGCGCACGCTGATCCCACAGTCGATGGATAGGCTGCCATCCTGGTTGCGGTGGATCTCCCCGATGGTTTGTGCTGGATCCGAGGCGAACTCTCCGACGATCTCTTCCAACAGATCGGTGAGCGTGATCAGCCCCAAAAAATCGCCGTACTCGTTCACCACCAGCCCGATCGGTTCCTTTTCCCGCTGGAAATTCAGTAGCTGCTGATAGAGTGGTGTGCTTTCAGGAACGAAGTAGGGCCGGCGGCCGATCTCCCGTAGGTACGTTTTGTCGAGTCCTTTGTCGAGCAGAACATGCAGAGCGTCACGCACATGGACGATGCCGATGACGCTATCGATATCGCCGTCGAACAGGGGTAGTCGCGTATAGGCGGCGTGCTTGATCCGGTTGAGGATCTCTTCTTCGGAGTCCTGGATATCGATCCCATCCACCTCGTTGCGGGGAATCATGATGTCCTCTACCGTGACATTATCCAGATCCAAAATCGCCAACAGCATGCTCTGGCTACGCTTCGGGAGCATGGCCCCGGCCTCGTTGACCACGGTGCGCAGCTCCTCGCGGGACAGCACACTGTCCCGCCCATCCGGCCGGCGCACGCCGAATAGGTGCAGCATCCCGTTGGTGATCCAGTTTACGGACCACACCAGGGGATAGAGGACCTTCAAAAGCGGCGTGTAGAGGAACGAGGCGGGATAGGCGAGACGCTCGGGATACCTAGCCGCCAGGGTCTTGGGTGAGACCTCGGCAAAGATGAGGATGACCAGAGTCAAGAGACCCGTGGCCACGGCGATCGCCCCTTCACCACCGATGCGCAGGGCGATGAGGGTGGCCAGTGCCGAGGCGAGAATATTGACAAAATTGTTGCCGAGCAGGATCAGACCGATCAGGCGGTCCGGACGTTCCAGCAACGCCCGCGCCAGTATGGCACCCCGATGACCCTGGTCCGCCTGATGCCGGAGGCGGTAGCGGTTGAGGGTCATGAGCGCCGTTTCGGAGCCCGAGAAGAAGCCGGACAGTAGGATCAGCAGCAGCAAAAATAGGAATAAGGCGGGAAGTGGGATGACGTTCAATGTCCGCTTCCTAGTCGGAGAAGGATTCGGTTCGATAACGCCGGAACCGGATCCGGTCCGACCAATGGTCCGGGGGTAGGCCGGCCTTCTGCTTGAGATGGTGCAAAAAGGCGCGGGGATCGGGCAGACTCTCCCAGATCGTAGGCAAAAAGGTCCCGCGGGCGGTTCCGTCCTCGAGGATCAGGCCATCCCGGCCCGGCTCGATCATCCGCAGTAGCTCATCCTCGGAAGTGACGGTAAGGGACCGGGGCGGCGTTAATATCGAGACCTCGGCAGCGAGCCGGGGCAGCTCCGAGCGCGTCAGGGGAGGAAACCTGGGATCGCGGAAGGCGGCGGCGAAGGCATTCTCCGCAACATCTGATACCAGAGGTTGGATCGCCTCCAGGTGACCGACACACCCGCGTAGAGTCCCTTGGATATGCAGGGTCACGAAGGTCGCCTGGTACTCGGCCAAGTCGGCGGGGTAATCGGACGGGACGACCGGGAGCGAGCAACCCCGATCCAAGCCATGGGCGATCGATTGCCGGGCCAGCGCAAGCAGTGTGTGCCGCCGAGCCGGATCCAGGGGGTCGGGATCAGCGGAAGGCATAGGCGCCATAACCGACCACCCGGTCGTGGGGACCGGCGGTATCGCCGGAGCTGCGCAGGTCCAGAGTTCGGGCCTCGAGGCCGCGGCGTTCGGCCTCGCGCAACAGACTGCCCAGAGGAATGTGGCCACAGGCTCCGGTAGGGGCGATGGCCTCCGGGCGCAGGGCCTCAATGGCTCGGCTGGTCTCGGTATCCAAGGCCTGGGCGCGATCATAGTCCAGATAGTGGCTAAGGTCCGAGCTAACCAGGATCAGCGTCTCCTTGCCGCCCCACAGGCGGGCGATGACCTGAGCCACCGCCTCGGTATTGGCAGCGCCGACCAGCAAGGGGACGATGCGGAAATCCTCCAGAGAGAGCTGGAGAAAGGGCAATTGTACCTCCAGACAATGTTCGCCTTCGAACGGTGCCTCGTAGCCGCGCACTTGCGGCAGGTCTCGGACCCTTGCCAACGCCTCCCGGTCCACGGGAACGACGCCCAAGGGGGTAAGAAAGGTCGTAGCGGCGCTGTAGGCTAGGCCGGCGAAGGGAACGCGGTGAGAAGGTCCGAGCAGGACGACACGGGAGATCGCCCCGGAGCGCGGGGCGAGCTGCGCATAGGCGCTGCCGGCAATGGGTCCCGAGTAGGGGTAGCCGGCATGGGGGACGACAATGGCCTTCGGCGCCTCGGCATGCCCGACCTCGGCGGCGGCGAGATAGGACAAGACCTCCTGCTGCAGTTCTCGTGCATCCGCCGGATAGAAGAGACCCGCTACTGCTGCTTGTCTGGTGTTAGTCCGCATAGGTCACCGCTTGTACTCGGCTCCGCGTAATCGGCTCGATGCCGGGCCGTGGCCGTTTGCCTCTTCGACAACGGCATCCGAACTTTATCGAAGAAATAATAGAGAAACAAACGATTGGATTACTCATTGTAGGGAGCAAATAAACTATCCGGACTTGTAGACGTGATGTGTCCGGTTTCATTGGACGCCGAGGAGGTGTCCAATAAGCCGAACGAACTTGCTGCAGGAGATTTGGAAGATGAGATTTGAAGAGGCGTCTGGGGGGTAGCAAGCAGGTCGCCTGAGACAGGAGGAGGCGACCCGGCTGCTCGAGGTATGCGAGCGGACCTTTCGGCGCTATGTTGACTGCTACGAGGACGAGGGCCTGCAAGGGTTGATCGACAAGCGCCTGGAGCAGGTCTCGCACCGGCGGGCGCCCGTGGATGAGGTAATGGCGCTGGTGGAGCGCTACCGTCGACGACAGGCGGGCTGGAACGTCAAGCCTTTCCACGCTTGGTACCAACGCGACGGGGGCAAGCGCAGCTACACCTGGATCAAGAATCAGCTGCAAGAGGCCGGTGTGGTACAGAAGGCACCTGGGGGGGCAAGCACCGCAAGCGGCGCGCCCGCGCGGCCGGGCCGGGCATGATGCTGCACCAGGACGCGAGCACCCACGAATGGGTACCGGGAGTGAAGTGGGATTTGGTCGTAACCATGGACGACGCCACCAACGAGCATTACTCGATGCGCTTGGTTGCCGAGGAAGGTACGGCCTCCAGCTTCATGGACGTGCGCGACGTGATCAGGCAACGTGGATTGTTCGCCTCGCTCTACACCGATCGGGGCAGCTACTACTGGTATGCCCGGAAGCTGGCGGCAAGGTAGCCAAGGAGAACCCCACGCCATTTGGCAAGGCCATGGCCCGCTTGGGGATCGAGATGATCCCGGCCTAACTCTCCTGAGGCACGAGGATGCTCAGAGCGCATGTTCCGTACCCAACCAGGGGTGTCTGCCACAGGAGCTGGCCATCGCCGGCATCCGCGACATGACAGCAGCTAACCGCTACCTCGATGAAATCTACCACCGGCCTTCAATACCGAGTTCATGCCGCCAGCGCTGGCGGAGGGATCGGCCTTCGTGCCCTGGATCGGCGGCAAGCTGGATGACTTCCTATGTGAGACCTTCGAACGTGTCGTTGGCAAAGACAACTGCGTGGCCTTCGGGGGGATGGCCTTGCAGATCCCCAAGGACCGCCACCAGATGCATTACATGAAGGTCAAGGTGTGGGGTGCATTGCTATCCCGATGGCAACCTTGCCGTGTTCCACAGACCGCGTTGCTTGGCTCGATATGATGCCCAAGGTCAGTCGATTCCGCTACAGCTACAGGGTGTCACGCAGGTCCGCTGCCGTATCCAGAGCGGACAGTTGATGTGCTGCTAAACCGGGCAGTTCTATTTTGTTGCCAACAATTGGATTATTCATTAGGACCACCGAGCAAGCAACCCTTATCAGCTGGCCGGCTGTCGGTTTACCCCGATGCCGATTCCAACCGATACGGGTCGATAAAGCCGTTTGGTCGGATAGAAATTATCAACATGTACCAACGACTTGTCCGGTCATTGGTAAAGGGTCGTGCCCTTGACCCGGCAACACAGCGATACCGACAAAACGCAGCAAGGCATCGACGGTTACAATGTCCAAGCTACGCGCATGCTTCACACTGGTGGCAATGGTCTCCGGTAGCGTCTCATCATCCGGCTCCGCGACCTGTCGGGGATAGGTAGCTCGAAAATAATCGCGTAGCTCCGGTGATAAAAACACGAGAAATGCGGGAACCCATCAGTTTTCAAACCGGCCCTGGTTATCCGCTATACGAGAGTAACCCTATTCCCGATGAAACCGAGCCACTATCCGACAGATTACTGGCACCGATTGGAAGACGGCCGTATCCAATGCGATCTTTGTCCGCGGGCCTGCAAGCTCCAGTCCGGTCAACCGGGGCTGTGCTTCGTGCGCGCGTGCGAGGACGACCGGATATTGCTCACCAGCTACGGGCGCTCCAGCGGCTTTTGTGTGGATCCGATCGAGAAGAAGCCGCTCAACCACTTCCTACCTGGCACCCCGGTCCTATCATTCGGAACCGCCGGCTGCAACCTCGCCTGCAAATTCTGTCAAAACTGGGATATCAGCAAATCCCGGCAGGTCCACACCCTGGCCGCGAACGCCCCACCCGAGGCTATCGCCCGCAAGGCCCAAGAGCTGGGGTGCCGCAGCCTTGCCTATACCTATAACGATCCGATCATCTTTCTCGAGTATGCGCGGGATACGGCCCTGGCCTGCCGGGAGCTGGGCATTCGTAATCTGGCGGTAACCGCGGGCTACGTCAATCCGCCGGCGCGGCAGGATTTCTTTGCCACCATGGATGCGGCCAATGTGGACCTGAAGGCCTTCACCGACGAGTTCTACCGACGCCTCTGCGGTGGCCGCTTGGTGCCTGTATTGGAGACCCTGGAGTACATCAGGCAGGAGACCCGGGTCTGGCTCGAGCTGACGACCCTGCTTATCCCGGGCCACAATGATTCCGACGCCGAGATAGAACGCCTATGTGCCTGGGTCCGGGAGCACCTGGGCCCTGATACCCCGCTGCACTTTACCGCCTTCCATCCCGACGGGAAGCTGCGGGATCTCCCCCCTACGCCGACCACGACCCTGAGCCGGGCGCGGGCTATCGCCCACCGCACCGGGATGCGCTATGTGTACACCGGCAATGTCCGGGATGTGGTCGGGGGCAGCACTTGGTGCCATGGATGCGGGACGCTGTTGGTCGAGCGAGACGGATACTGGATCGGGGCTTGGAGGCTGACGCCGGAGGGTCGATGTGCCACCTGCGGCACCCCCTGCGCCGGTCACTTCGAGGCCGAGCCCGGCGCCTGGGGCACCCGCCGCCTACCGGTGACAATCGGGTAACCGGCCGGACCATACTGATGGGAAAAATTCCATCTTGGGAATTTTTCCCTACGCAGAGTGGAAATGCGATTGGGTGCGACTCTTCTGAAACGACGCGGAGAAACACTGGAAACAAAGACTCCGCCGACCATAGGGTAGGCTGTGCTCACCATTGGGCTTACTCGATATTTTCTTTTTTGCCGCAAATAAACGCGAATGGACGCAAATGAGCCGAAAAATACGAAGAATACTCAGCTGAGGTCCGCACTCGGTCAGCTTGAGGCACAAAGCCTTCTCGTACACGGACTCCGAAGACCCAGGACCTAAGAAACTATCTAAAAATTAACTAACCTGTAGGGTGGGCTGTGCCCACCAAATACTACGCCTGACCGGTGGGTACAGCCCACCTTACAGGTACGGTTATATTAAAATCAGTAGGTTAGTTCTTGGACGTCATCTAAGACTTTGCCGACTTCAGAGGTGGGGGCATCCTCGTCGACTTTTCTTGAATACATTTGCGTTCATTGGCGTTTATTTGCGGCTGCATTTTCTCCCCCCGCCCTTGCTCGGTATTTCCCGATGGGCGCAGCCCATCCTACCAATCCCCACTGGTGCGGTAAACATGGCCACGGAGCTTTTCGAATCCACGGGGCGGCGTGGATTGCTAGATCCAGGGCGAAGCAGCATGATAGGGACGGTGCGCAAGTTCCACTAAGGTGTCCGGAAAACTGGCCTCGACTCTCGGATTTTGGACGTCCGGTGTCGTAAGGAGCCGTACCCAAAGGCGAATTCTCGATACCAAACTCTAACCGGTGAGCGTTCGATACCGGGAAATCGCGCCCTGATTCCACCGACCGAAAGCCCCTCTCACCGGAGCCGGTCTTAGGCGGTTGCCGGAAAAATGCCTTAAAGGCCACCGGAGGTCAGCGCGTAGAGAATCCAAACCTGCGCCTTCGTCTGCAACAAGACCCAGCCATCGACCACCAGCGTTCTCTGCTCCGCGAAATCGGACGTGGTCTTCGCGCGCACGAAATCCCACAGCTCGTGCCCACCCATCCGCCGCAGGGTGACACCGGAAGCGGGACCTAGGAGGGCCACCTCGAGCGTGGCCCGATCCGCCGCGACCCGACCCGATTCGATCAGCAATCGGACCAGCCAATCGACTTCATCGGGATCGGGCGTCAAGCCGTGGAAAAGCGGCTTATCGACCGGTGCTTGTGGCTCCGGTCCCTCCGGGATCGGCCGCATGACGGCGGCCAACACTCCGCCGAGCCCCAGCTGCAAAACGCGACGACGATCGAGACGAAGATCCCTGCTCATGAGAGACCCTTCAGGTGATCGGCCAATCGCAAGGAGATGGCAACCATGGTCAGGGTCGGGTTGGAGAACCCACCCGAAGGGAATACGGAGCCGTCGGTAACATGCAGATTGTGAATACTGTGGACCCGGCAATGCTCATTCACCACACCCAGCTTCAAGGTCCCGGTGCATTCGGGTCGTTCCCATATGATGCTCGCCGGGCTCGAACGGCAAGTCGCTCGTACCCTCGAAATCGAGGCGGACCTGTCCCAACGCCAACCGCCCCAACTCCGACGCCAGGAACCTCAAGGAGCTCCCGATCGACTCCCGGTCGATATCGTTGATCCTGAAATCGAGCTTTATCCCTTTCATGCCGGTGTAATCCATTTCGGTACCCGGAGAGACCCGGTTGTCATAGTTGGGCGACTGCTCCGCCAAGGACCCCAGCCGGAAGGTTTCACCGTCATCGACACCGCTAAAATACTTGGCGAAATGGCGATTGAGTCTGATAAAGCGCCGAGTCCCTCGGAGCAATCCCGCCTCCGAGGTGCGGGTGAGCACAGCCCCGTGATTGAGTAAGCCCAACCTACGCTGGACATCCTCCTTGATCCTGATGCATGAAAACTTCGGATCCAAGATCGCCTCTGTAACCGACTTGGTCCTGGGTCCTGCCAATGTGACAGTACCCAGCCCTCTAGCCGCCACATGGGACATGAAGTAGCGTCCCACCAGATCGTTCCGATTTCCCAATCCGGTAGCCATGTCTCGGCTCGAATTGAGAAGCAAGCGGGGGGTTCTCCAGACCTCCGGTTGTCAGGATATAGCTTTTCGCCTTGATCCCATACCGGACACCGTCGCTTCGAACCACCTCGGGCCGCCGTGCGAGCTTTTTATTCTCGGTAAGGCGCAGATCCGAGGCCGTGGAGCTGAGAAAAACCAAGATATTTCTTGAGTCCGTGGGCGGCTGGCGGTACTCGTTGCCGAGCCGAGTCGGAGAACTGAAGCGAAACGGCAGCAGAGCGAGCCGGCAGTCGGGTTCGACCAGCTCGTGGGTGACCGGACCATCGGCGAAGAAGGGCTTGATCTGTAGAGTCTCCGTGGCCTAGTCATAGTAAGGGACCAGGGTCTTTCGGGTGAATAGCTAGGCTACGCCATGGGGGACCCAATCCCGTGCGGTGAAATCGATCTCGTCGAGGGGTCGACACATCCCCCCACTAATTGGTGGTTCCGCCGAACATCCGCAGGCGGGTCCGAGTCAGGTAACCCCCGTCGGAGATACCTGTCACCTCACCGGCATAGAGTTCCTAGCTCCGCGCCGAGTATTCAAAGCCGCCGCTCTCAACCAGGGCCACCTTCAGGTCGCTATGATCAAAGGTGCGGGCCATCGCGATTCCGCACGCACCCGCACTGACGATGCAGAGATCGAAATCGATCTTGGAGCCGCTCGTGATCTCGTTCTGCGCGATCAGCATGGGTCCTCCTCGGTGGCCCTGGTCCCCCTCCCACCGGACCCGGATTTCCCGTAGCTTTCAGGGCCGGAGTGTCTGTTGTGACCATCGCCTCTTGGGCTAAGATGCGACCTGATTTCGTGGGCACCTCGAAGAGGTCTTGAAAAATTCCGTCTTTGGAATTCTTCAAGGGTCTCCGGAGCCGCAATGCTCGGACGCTTCATCAGATAATGCAAGCGGCATGACAAGGCTCCCACGACTCCGCGAAACGCTAGCCCCTCGACTCACGGACCCTTATACGAAGATGCAGAGCCACTATAATCCGCACCGGATCGAGACCGCGGCCCAAGCCTATTGGGAAGAGCACCGATCCTTCAAGGCGGTGGAAGACCCGACACGGGAGAAATTCTATTGCCTATCCATGTTCCCCTATCCTTCCGGACGGCTGCACATGGGACATGTGCGCAACTACAGCATCGGGGACGTCATCGCCCGTTACCAGCGTATGCTGGGCAAGAACGTGCTGCAACCCATGGGCTGGGATGCCTTCGGGCTGCCGGCGGAAAACGCCGCCATCAAACAAAGGATTCCACCCTCCCGGTGGACCCGCTCCAACGTGGCCTACATGAAGACCCAGCTCCGGCGCTTGGGCTTCGGCTATGACTGGGACCGGGAGCTGGCCACCTGCGACCCGGATTACTACCGCTGGGAGCAGTGGCTGTTCACGCGCCTGATGGAGAAGGGCTTAGCCTACCGGGACCAGACGACCGTGAACTGGGACCCGGTGGACCGGACGGTGCTAGCCAACGAGCAGGTGATCGACGGCAAGGGCTGGCGTTCCGGGGCGCCGGTGGAGAAGCGGGAAGTCCAGCAATGGTTCGTGCGCATTACGGACTATGCCCAAGAGCTGCTGGATGGGCTGGACGGCCTGGACGGCTGGCCGGAGCAGGTACGGACCATGCAGCGCAACTGGATCGGGCGCTCGGAAGGGGTGTACATGGACTTCGATATCCGGGGCTCGGACGAGAAGCTGGGGATCTACACCACCCGTCCGGATACCCTCATGGGGGTCACCTACATGGCCGTCTCCGCCGAGCATCCGCTAGCGCGGCGGGTCGCCGAGCGCGATCCGGAGCTGGCGGCCTTCATCGCGGAGTGCCGCCAAGGGGGCATCTCCGAGGCGGAGCTCGAGACCATGGAGAAGAAGGGCTACCCCCTGGACATTGAGGCCATCCATCCGGTCACCGAGCAGCCGCTACCTGTCTTCGCCGCCAACTTCGTACTCATGGGCTATGGCACCGGGGCCGTCATGTCGGTACCGGCCCACGACAAACGGGACTTCCACTTCGCGCGCAAATACGGACTCCCGGTCGAGCCGGTAATCGTACCGCTCGACTGGCAGGGCCTGATCATCGAGGCCAACAAGCACGAAGAAGCGACCGACCCCGGGCGCTCCGTCCCCGAGCTCGGGGCACCGGGCCGGGAACCTTTGGCTTGGTCGGCCTGGGAAGACCGCTTCGAGCAGAAGGGCGTGCTCCACGATTCCGGTCCCTTCACCGGCCTGACCAGCGCAGAGGCCTTCGACGCCATTGCCGACTGGCTGGCAGCGCGGGGTAAGGGCGAGAAACGGGTCAACTTCCGGCTGCGGGATTGGGGTGTCTCCCGCCAACGCTATTGGGGGTGCCCGATACCCGCGATCGACACCCCGGACGGCGGTGTGTGTCCAGAGACACATCTACCCGTGCGCCTGCCGGAAGACTTAGTCGTGGACGGATCGGGCTCGCCCCTGAAAAAAATGCCGGAATTTTCGGACTTGGCCGACGGCGAGCGGCGCGAGACCGACACCTTCGATACCTTCTTCGAGTCCTCCTGGTACTATGCCCGCTACTGCTCCAGCGACTGCGACACCGCCATGCTGGACGAGCGCGTCCGCTACTGGTTGCCGGTGGACCAGTACATAGGCGGCATCGAGCATGCCGTACTGCACCTGCTCTATGCCCGCTTTTTCCACAAGCTGATGCGCGACGAAGGGCTGGTGGATTGTGACGAGCCCTTCACCCACCTGCTCACCCAGGGCATGGTGGTCGCCGAGACCTACTATCGCGACGATACCACGAGCCACCGGCAGTGGTTCAACCCGTCGGATGTGGAGATCGAGCGGGACGCCAAAGGCCGTCCGGTGGCGACGCGGCTCAAGGCGGACGGCGAGCCAGTCACCTACGGTGGCCTCGAGAAGATGTCCAAATCCAAGAACAACGGTGTGGACCCCCAGGCCCTGGTCGATCGCTACGGGGCGGACACGGTACGGCTCTACACCCTATTCACCTCACCCCCGGACCAATCCCTGGAGTGGAACGACGGGGGTGTAGAAGGGATCGCACGCTTCCTCCGGCGGCTCTGGGCCCTGGCGGCATCCAAGACCGAGGTACTGGCCGAAGCCTCCCCCCACAGCGAGCCGGACACGGCAAGCGCAGCGATCCGGCGAGAGCTCCATACCGCGCTGAAGAAGGCCCTGTTCGACTACGAGCGCCGGCAGATCAACACCGTGGTCTCGGGCTGCATGACCATGGTCAACGCCCTCCACAGACTCGATGACTCCCCCGCTGGCCTGGCGGTACTGCGGGAGGGCCTGAGCATCGTGCTGCGGCTCCTAGGCCCCATCGTGCCCCACATCACACACCAGCTGTGGCGGGACCTGGGCTATGGCGAGGACATCCTGAACGCCGAGTGGCCGACGGTGGACACGACGGCCCTGCGTCGAGACAGCATCGAGTACGTGGTCCAGATCAATGGTAAGGTACGGGGCAAGATCCGAGTCGCGGCGGACGCGGAACGGGCAGCCGTCGAGCAGGCCGCCCTCACCGACGAGAAGGTGCGCAAATTCATCGGTACGGCCCAGGTGCGCAAGGTTGTTCTGGTGCCGCACAAGCTGATCAATCTGGTAGTCCACCGATGAGCAGGGGCAGCCCCCCATCCCCGCCCGTCCTGCCGTCCGGACTCACCCTGCGCGGCTGGTTCGCGCTGGGTCTGGCGGTATTGCTGGCCACTAGTGCCTGCGGCTTCAAGCTGCGGGGATACCTGGAGCTACCGCCCGAGCTCAGCCCCCTCTTCATCCGGTCGCCACCGGGGTCGCAAGTGCGCGACCCGCTCATCCAGCAGCTCCGGGAGACCCAGCTACAGCTGGCCACCACACCCAAACAGGCTCGGACACTGATCCGCATCCGTAACGAGCGGCGTTCCTCGCGGGTTCTCTCCGTAGACGAAAATGGCAAGGTCCTGGCCTACGAGCTCCACTATGGCCTGACCTTCGACGCCATGACCGCGGATGGCAAACAGCTGATCGCGCAACAATCCCTGAATCTGGTACGCAGCTACAACAATCCAGGCCAAGAGGTGCTCGGCAAGCAGCTGGAGACCGACCTGATCCATGCGGACATGCTCACCGATGCCGCCCGCCGAATCCTGGAGCGCCTGCGAGCTGCGTTGCTTCGAAAGGGACCTTGAATTTTCAAGGGTGCTGAGCTTGTCGTGGCAGGTGTCCTGCCGAATCTGTGTCTTTCGATGGGGTAATCGCACCATCACGGGTATCGAGTGCCCACCGATAGGGCAGGTACCGAGGCCTCTCTCTTCCGGAAAGAGAGAGGCTCCTCGGCCACCGGAATTCCGGTGGGGGTGAATTTCAAGGTACTTGAAAAATTCGAGAGAACCGCGGGAGGCTGGGATACCTCGCCACCGTCGAAGCCCGTAAGGCGATGGGTGCGGCTCTTCTGCAACGACGCGGAGAAACCCGGAGACAACGGCTCAGCCGACCATAGGATGAGTTGTGCCCACCATTGGGCTTACTCGATATCTTTTTTTTGCCGCCAATGAACACGAATGGGGGGGCCCTGGAAGGTCAGGACGAGCGAGTTGATAAAGATCGTCGAATTGTTTGCGGAGAGTTAAGAGGCAGGCGCAGATGATAGCAAAGTCCCCGGCGCCGGTATCGGAGCGGAAGCAGCCAGAGGCTTTCTGCTTGAGCTTGGGCATGCGCAGGTCGCGTTCGGCTTGGTTGTTGTCGAAGGGAACGTGCAGGTCGGTGAGGAAGCGCAGGACCTTGTTGCGACGCCCGCGTAGCCGCCGAATGAGGTTATAGGCCGGGGATTGTTTGACCCGCCCGCGGGTGCGGGGACGGGGAGGATTGCCGGCTTCGGCTTTACTGAGGATGGTGTCGTAGCGGGTCCGCAAGTGCTCGCCGTTGCTGGCGGGCAGTGTCTCAAGGTTCTGGGCCTGAGCCTCGCCGACCACGGCATTGGCTTGGCATAACAGCGTGATCATATCGGTTGCCCGTGGCTGGCTCGGGGACTTCTCAGCGATGGCGATCAGCTCGCGCCGATGATGGGTATTGCAGAAGGCATGCAGACATTGGTAGCGCTGGCAGGCTGACCAGTGGTCATGCACCAGTACACCCACGAATTGGGACAACAGCCGGAGCGTCGCCATTTTTTGCGAAACCCGAAATGGGGTCCGTCCGATTTCGGGTGCAAAAAATCAGGCGACGGCCATAGCCTTCGGCGGCCCACGTTCGTCCTGCGTCCGTCCCGGCGCACACTCCGCGCTGCGCCAGGACTCCCGCAATGACTTGACGCCGTGTTGCATGGCCTTGCATTTCGTCTCCGCCGGCGCTCACGCGCCGCACTCCGACGAAACGCCCGGCCCTACGGCTACGCGAGGGTCGTCGCACTCCGCTCGTCGCTTACGCTCCCTCGCTTTCCTTTGCTCCTCCCCGGCTGCTCGGGGTATGCGAGCGGACCTTTCGGCGCTATGTTGACCGCTACGAGGACGAGGGTCTGCAAGGAGTGATCAACAAGCGCCTGGAGCAGGTCTCGCACCGGCGGGCGCCCGTGGATGAGGCAATGGCGCTGGTGGAGCGCTACCATCGACGACAGGTGGGCTGGAACGTCAAGCCTTTCCACGCTTGGTACCAACGCAACGGGGGCAAGCACAGCTACACCTGGGTCAAGAACCAGCTGCAAGAGGCCGGTGTGGTACAGAGGGCACCTGGGCGAGGCAAGCACCGCACCCGCGCGGCCGGGCCGGGCATGATGCTGCACCAGGACGCGAGCACCCACGAATGGGTACCGGGAGTGAAGTGGGATTTGGTCGTAACCATGGACGACGCCACCAACGAGCATTACCCGATGCGCTTGGTCGCCGAGGAAGGTACGGCCTCCAGCTTCATGGGCATGCGCGACGTGATCAGGCAACGCGGATTGTTCGCCTCGCTCTACACCGATCGGGGCAGCCACTACTGGTATACCCCAAAAGCTAGCGGCAAGGTAGCCAAGGAGAACCCCACGCCATTTGGCAAGGCCATGGCCCGTTGGGGGTCGAGATGATCCCGGCCTACTCTCCTGAGGCACGAGGACGCTCAGAGCGCATGTTCCGTACCCACCAGGGGTGTCCGCCACAGGAGCTGGCCATCGCCGGCATCCGCGACATGACAGCGGCTAACCGCTACCTCGATGAAGTCTATCGACCGGCCTTCAATGCCAAGTTCATGCCGCCAGCGCTGGCGGAGGGATCGGCCTTCGTGCCCTGGATCGGCGGCAAGCTGGATGACTTCCTATGTGAGACCTTCGAGCGTGTCGTCAGCAAAGATAACTGCATGGCCTTCGAGGGGATGGCCTTGCAGATCCTCAAGGACCGCCACCGGATGCATTACATAAAGGTCAAGGTGCGGGTGCATCGTTATCCCGATGGCAACCTTGCCGTGTTCCACGGACCGCGTTGCTTGGCTCGGTATGATGCCCAAGGTCAGTCGATTCCGCTCCAGCTACAGGTTGTCGCGTAGG
>Ga0209457_1000143_pt1 | contig 24110 bp, 20 predicted proteins | sample WorMetHEROISLAND_5_FD_187410 | JGI IMG/M metagenome (GOLD analysis project Ga0209457, IMG submission 187410) | Marine gutless worms symbiont microbial communities from Max Planck institute for Marine Microbiology, Germany - Olavius sp. 5 HERON... ... | reverse complement strand
GCGTTCTGCGTCGCCCTGGCCCTATCTGGCCGACGTCGTCCGCCAACGGCGCAAAGATCTGCCGGCCCCTCCTCTGCCCGCCGCTGCCTGATCGCGGCGACGTGTACGGCCTCTCGAGGCAAGGGGGCTAAACGCTTACGGGTCTTTGGAGTCCGTGTACGAGAAGGCTTTATGCCTCGAGCTGGCCGAGCGTGGACCTCAGCCGAGTATTTTTCGGCTCATTGGCGTCCATTCGCGCTCATTGGCAACAAAAAAGAAAATATCGATTAAGCCCAATGGTGGGCGTTTCTCCGCGTTGTTTCCCGGAGCGTCGCCATTTTTCGCGAAACCCGAAATGGGGTCCGTCCGATTTCGGGTGCAAAAAATCAGGCGACGGCCATGGCCTTCGGCGGCCCACGTTCATCCTGTGTCCATCCCAGCACGCACTCCGCACGGCGCCAGGACTCCCGCAAGGACTTGACGCCGTGTCGCATGGCCTTGCATTTCGTCTCCGCCGGCGCTCACGCGCCGCACTCCGACGAAACGCTCCCTCATTCTCCTATGCTCCCCCAAGGTGCCCTAAAAAGGTAGCTCTGAATTTTTCGGTGGAAATTGAGGCTCTCTTGCGTTTAGTGTGGGTATCGGGTCATAGCGACCTGACTCAAGTCGTGATGGGAAGCCCCGACTGGACGACGAACGGAGAAGTCGGCAGCGGGGTCAACTTACCCGCCACAAGGTAGAGGATGGGAATCAAGTGCCTGATGGTCCCGTAGCCGCGGGCCCTGGCTTTGGCGGCCTGGATGAGCGGATTGACCGCCTCGACACGACCGTTGGTGAGCCTGGAATCGAACGTATTGAGGAGGCTTAGCCAGTGCTTTTAAACCTCTTGGCCACCGCTTTGATCGGCTCCAGGCGGCAACGGCGCGCCCAGCTACACCATCTGTCGAGGAGCGGCTCAGCTTGCTCCGCGCTCTGAGCGCTGTGGAAGATCTCGCGTAACGTTTCCCTGGATCCGGAAGCCACGGTGTGTTTTGAGGTTTCGTAACTATTCAGGATTTCTTGCTAAGCGGTAGGCTACACACGTAACCTAAGCCTATGCTGGAACAACACCTACCCTAACCCATTCTTTGGAAAACCCTGACGATGAGCTTGAGCGGTTGCGTGAACGGGTGGTGGAGCAGACGGCGCTCATTGAGCAGCTTCGCGAGCGCATCCGGGAGTTGGAAGCGCGCCGGGCCAAGGATAGCCACAACTCCAGCCGGCCGCCATCCTCGGACTCACCGTTCAGGAAGCCGCCACCACGCTCGCAACGCCAGCCAAGCGGGCGCAAGCCCGGTGGACAACCGGGCCGACGCGTTGTCACTCGCTCCCTGGTCGATCACCCCGACCAGTGCGTGATCATCCCGTTGACGGGGACCTGCGCCTGCGGACGTTACGGCACCGGGATCGCGGCTACAGTGCTCGCGGAGCGACGCCAGGTGGTCGAGGTGGAGATCCAGCGTAAGGTCATCGAGTACCGCATTGTCGGCGGAACCTGTGCCTGTGGGCGCGCGCAACGCAGCATGTTTCCTGCAGGGATTGAGGCCCCGGCGCAATACGGACCGGGCGTATCGCGCCTTTGCGGTCTACATGACCCAATACCAGTTGTTGCCCTACCAGCGCACTGCCGAGGTGCTCAATGAGCTGGCCGGCCTTGGGATCTCACCGGGTACCCTCCAACGCGCCGTGCTGGTGGCGGCTACCTGCCTGGAGGCGCCAGTCAACGCGATTCGCCGCGCACTCGTCGCCGCGCCAGTAGCCTATGCCGACGAAACCGGCCGGCGCGTTCCCTTCAACAACAACCAGGCCGAACGCAACCTGCGCATGCCTAAACTCAAGCAGAAAATCTCCGGTTGTTTCCGCTCCGATACCGGCGGAGATGCCTTTGCCATCATCCGCTCCTGCCTTTCGACCCGCCGCAAACAGTCCGACGATCTTTTCAACTCGCTCGTCCTGACGTTCCAAGGGCAACCCCCAATACCCCAATTGGAGTACTGAATAGTTACGAGGTTTCGGCGCTTGAGTTCCGCAAACGGGGCTTTCTGGCGATTACTCCAAGCGTGCTTCTCCTTGAGCCAGATGTAGCGTGTACGCCGCAGCTCTGGGGCCCTTTTGATTTCTTGGCGATGCACTTCGTCAACCGCCTTGTTGACGAGCTGAATGACGTGAAACTCATCGAAGGTGATCGCCACCCAGGGCCGATGCTCACACACGCCAGCCTGGTAGCTTGCCGACATATCTATACAGACCGCGCCGATGTTCTCGGCACAGGCGCCAGGAGCCTCGAGCGCATCGGCAAACTGGGCCACGACCTGGGCTTTCGCCCTTCGCAGGCATAGAGCCCACGCGGGGCATCGAGATCGTGAAATAACCTCATGTAACTGTGTCCACGCCACGAGGCGGTCTCGTCGAAACCAACCGAGGTGACGGTCGAGAAGTCCTCTTGAGAATGCGCCGGATCGACGTAATGATCGAGGGTGCGCCAGACGCGCCCGTCGCTGACGCCAGGTAATTGAGCGGCCTGAGAGACCGCCATCGCCTGACAGAGGGTGACCAGTAAGGTCTCCATCCGTAGGCTGAAGCCGCTGTTGGGGCGTGCCTAGGGCGCCACGACCTGGGGGGGGTAGTCTTGGCGCAGGTCCCGCAGCGCACACGGAGCACCTTGGCGTGGATGTAGGCTTGGAATTGAAAGAAGTTCAGGTGACGCCAGTCGCGCTCAAACGTATCGTGGGCCGGCTGGTGTTCCGCCCCACAATGCGGACAAGAGAACCGTGTCCCTGGGGCGAAGGCGCGGTGGAAATCGATCCGGCCCGATTTGGGATCGCAGGCCACATCAACGACTTCCCAAGGAGCCGGAAAGCCGAGCGCAAGGGTAAACAACGACAACGGGTCCATGATGAAAACTTCCGACGTTTGGCTTGGCGATGGGTCCGAGCAGCCTACAGGCGATAAAGAAGGGCACAGAGTAGGCTTGGAGCGGGCTACCCTATGCGATGGAAAAAATGGCGCTACCCACACCAAACGCAAGAGAGCCGAAATTGATTGGTGCTCTTACTATTTTCCCACTCCATAGTACGAACGATACCAGTCGACGAAACGGGATATGCCCACCGCAACCGATGTGTTCGGCCGATAGCCGATATCCCGAATCAGGTCTTCCACATCTGCGTAGGTATCGGGTACGTCTCCTGGTTGTAGGGGCAACAGCTCTTTCTGCGCCGTTATTCCGAGACAGTGCTCGAGTAGCCGAATGCATTCCATCAGCTCCACCGGTTGGTGGTTACCGATGTTGTAGAGGCGGTAAGGCGCCAAGCTGGTAGCCGCATCCGGGTGCGCCCCGTTCCAAGCGGGATCGGGCTCCGGGATATGGTCCAGGACCCGCGACACGCCCTCAATGATGTCGTCGATATAGGTGAAGTCCCGGCGGTGTTTGCCGTAATTGAAGACCGGGATCGGCTCGCCGGCGAGGATGGCGCGGATGAATTTGAACAGGGCCATATCCGGTCGGCCCCAGGGGCCATAAACGGTGAAGAAGCGTAGTCCCGTGGTAGGTAGCCCGTACAGCTGGCTGTAGGTGTGGGCCATCAGCTCGTTGGCCTTTTTGCTGGCGGCGTACAGGCTCAGCGGATGGTCTACGTTGTGATGAACGGAGAAAGGTAGGTGGGTGTTGGCACCGTAGACCGAGCTGCTGGAGGCGTAGACTAGGTGCTCGACTCGGTGGTGGCGGCAGCCTTCCAGAATGTTGGCGAAGCCGGTTAGGTTGGTATCCACGTAGGCCATCGGGTTCTTGATGGAGTAACGGACCCCGGCCTGGGCGGCGAGATTGACGACCCGCTGTGGCTGGTGCTGTGCGAACGCCCGGTCGATGGCAGTCCGATCCCGGATGTCGATGCATAGCTCCTGGTAACGGTCGTATTCGAGGGTGCGCGCGAGTCGGGCCTGTTTCAGCTCCACCTCGTAGTAGTCGTTGAGATTATCGATGCCGACAACTTCGTCGCCACGCGCCAGGAGTCGCAGCGAGAGCGCGGAGCCGATGAAGCCGGCACTGCCGGTTACCAAAATCTGCATAGTAGGCTTTCTCGCAATCCGGGTTGTCGTGGGAAGCCCCGGACCGGGGTAGGGATGTTGGCCACGTCCCGTAATCCCAAGGCTACCGAATGATAATCACTGCTGGAACAATCTGTTGGTAGGTAAATCGGAAGCTTTTTTTGCCGCCAATGAACACAAATCAACGCAAATCGGTCGAGATCGGCCCGCCATCAGCGGCGCTTCCCGGCTCCTTAGAGCCTGCCTTTTTAGACAGGCTCTTTCCAGATAAAACCGTTGCAAACGGTGCGTTAATGTTTATAAAGCCGCAAGTCAGTAAGGAGATCCTAGACCGTCTCTTAAATATATTAATTTAGAATGAGTATTTTCATTATAGTTGAGCTGGGCGTTCAAGCCATCCCTGTCGGGTTTTGACATAATCCTTTAATTAATAGATGAATTTTTTCGGAGGGCTCCAACGATGGACCAGAATGTCGCCGCTCTTGTGCCTCTGTTGCCTGGCTATTTCGGTTGGAACCTAGCCAGAACCAAATGCCTGGCCGGTCTGATTATCGCTTTGATCAAGGTCAGAACCGTCAATTCCGCGCAATTAGCCACCGCTCTTCCCGGTGGCTCCTTGAAAGACTCGAAGTATAAACGCATTTAACGTCTGTTCAGAACCTTTCCTCTCGACTTCTCCACCGTGGCTCGGCTTATTGTCCGTCAGTTGCCCGATGGTCAGTATCTACTGACCCTGGATCGGACCAACTGGAAATTCGGTCAAACCAATATCAATATTCTGTGCCTGGCGATCGTCCAGCAAGGTGTGGCGATCCCCGTGTTATCGATCCTGTGAGATAAAAAAGGCAATGCCAATACGGATGGACGCATGCCACTCATCAACAGGTTTATTGAGCTATTCGGGGTGGAAAAAATTGATGGCTACCTCGCCGATAGAGATTCATCGGTACGGAATTTGTTCGCTATCTCATTAAAAATCAAATAAAATTCAGGATTCGCATTAAGCACGACACACGCGCCGCTCGGCGCCGGAATGGCACGGCACCAGCCCGCAATTTCTTTCGTAACTTGCCACGCGGCGAAGTCACCCAACTGAGGGGACAACGGTTGTTTGGGGTCAGAAGCTCTCGGTCACGGGAACGCGCTTGATGAGTGGTGAATCCCTCATCATTCTCAGTCCGGATGTCTCTCGGGTCACCGCATCCTGGGCGACGATAAACGGCGTTGGGAAATCAAAACCTTATTCAACGCCTTGAAGAGCCAAGGATTTGATTTTGAAGCAACCCATCTGACCGAGTTGGATCGTATTGAGACGCTTCTAGCCTTGTTTAGCGATCGCCTTCTGCTGGGCACATCTCCTCGGGGAATGGTTACACGAGCAAAAACCATCCCAATCAAGAGTCATCACCATCCGGCCATCAGTATTTTCAGGTATGGTTTGGGCTGGCTGAGAGAGACTTTAATATAACGGAAAAACTTGAGGCGCTTTACTAGGCCGTCGCTTTATTCGAAGAACCGAGAATACCAAAATAACCATCTGATTTTAACGTGGAATTTATGTCCTGTGCTGTGACAGTCTCTAATAACCTATTATTTGTGGCCATCGGCTTTGCTGAGGATGGTGTCGTAGCGGGTTCGCAAGTGCTCGACGTTACTGGCGGGCAGCGTCTCAAGGTCCTGGGCCTGGGTCTCGCCGACCACGGCATTGGCTTGGCATAACAGCGTGATCATATCGGTTGTCCACGGCTAGCTCGGGGATCTCTCAGCGATGGCGATCCGCTCGCGCCGATGATGAGCATTGCAGAAGGCATGCAGACATTGGTAGCGCTCGTAGGCTGACCCGTGGTCATGCACCAGTACGCCCACGAATTGGGACAACAGGCCGAACGCATCCAGGGCCTCGGCCCCGCGTTTGGGATGAGGGAAGTAGGCCGTAAGCCGGTTGGTGCTGAGCACAGGCAGCCAGTGCAGAGTGCCGTTCACGTGCAGACTGGTTTCATCGACATGAGCCACTGGCGCCGCGACGAGTGCGTCGCGAATCGCAGTGACTGGCGCCTCCAGGCGGGCGGCGGCCACCCGTACGCGCGCTGGAGGGGACCCGGTGAGATCGCCAGGCCGCTCATTGAGCACCCCGGCGGTGCGCTGGTAGGGCAACAGCTGATATTGAGTTATGCATACCGCAACGGCCGACCCGCTCGGTCCGTATTGCACCGGGGCCTCGATCCCTGCGGGAAATGTGCTGCGTTGCGCGTGCCTGCAGGTACAAGTCCCGCTGACAATGCGGTACTCAATGACCTCACGCTGGATCACCACCTCGACCACTTGGCGTCGTTCTGCGTCTGCGAGCACCGTAGTGGCGATCTCGGCGCCGCCGCGCACGCACAGGTTCCCGACAGCGGGATGATCATGCACTGATCGGGGGCATCGACCAGGGAGCGGGTGACGCCGCGCCGCCCCGGTTGTCCACCGGGCTTGCGCCCGCTGGGTTGGCGCCGCGAACGTGGTGGTGGCTTCTTGAACGGAGAGTCTGAGGATGGTGGCCGGCTGGCGTTGTGGCTATCCTTAGCCAGACGTGCTTCGAGTTCCTGAATGCGCTCATGCATCTGCTCAATGATCGCAGTTTGCCCCTCAATGATCGCAGCCTGCTCCGCAACCCGTGCACGCAGCCGCCTCAGCTCGTCGTCAGAGCTTTCTGGAGAATGGGTTAGGGCGTGCGGTTCAGGCATGGTTCCATGGGGACGCGCGTAGCCTGCTGCTTGGCAAGAGGTCCTGGATAGTTACCTGAAATTTCCATAAAAATCCTGCTCGTACTATAAGGTTACTGGCAATCCGTACTCACAACGGATAACTGATGGCAGCTATTTTAGTTCCTCTACATACTTTGAAACATCTGAAATCACCAAGCTATTGCTTTCTACCGAATTACATTCGGTAGCCCTGCCCGTAATTCCGAAGGGGACCTCGGAAAATTCAAGGCCCCCTGTACTGCTGTGTCCGGGGGGCACCTTATCCTAGCGACCTTGCTATTGTTTCATCGGAATTCCGGCAGCCGAAGACCTTCTCCCTGCGGGAGAAGGGGAGCAAACACGGAGCCTCGGTACTTGCTCTCTTCGGTGGGTATCCGATATCGGGTGGTCCTGCGATGATCTCGTTGAAGAGCGGAGGTTTGGCCGAAAACCTAATCACTACGAATCGAACACCACCCGTTTTTACTTAAGGTGTTAGCCGGATAGAGGCTGTCTGAAAAGGTGACTTCTTGGAATTTTCAAGCTGCTCTATAACCTACCGTCCACGACATCGGCCGGGAACAGGTGCTCGATGTCGAAGATCACGGCGTCGGGGCGACCCCAGGCCCGCAGCCATTCTATCCCCAGCTCCCCGAATTGGCGATGGGCCACGGCCAAAATGATGGCCTCGTAGCGGCCCGGCTGGGGATCCTGGACAGGTACGATGCCGTATTCGTCCTCGGCCTCACGGGGATCTACCCAGGGATCGTGGACATCCACGGCTATGCCGTAATCGGCCAGCTCCCGCACGATGTCGACTACCCGGGTATTACGCAGGTCCGGGCAATTTTCCTTGAAGGTTAGACCCAGTACCAGTGCACGACAATTCCGTGCCGTCAGGTGTCGCTGGGTCATGAGTTTGAGGATGCGGTTGGCGACGAAGGCACCCATGCTGTCGTTGATGCGCCGACCAGCGAGGATGACCTCCGGGTGGTAGCCCACGGCCTGGGCCTTGTATGTGAGGTAGTAGGGATCGACACTGATGCAGTGTCCGCCGACCAAACCCGGCTTGAAGGGCAAGAAGTTCCATTTGCTACCCGCCGCCGCGAGCACTTCCTGGGTATCGATCCGCAGGCGGTCGAAGATGAGGGCGAACTCGTTGATGAGTGCGATATTGACGTCGCGCTGGATGTTTTCGATGACCTTCGCCGCCTCGGCGACCCGGATGCTGCCGGTTCGATGGGTGCCGGCGGGGATGATGCTGCGGTAGAGGGCATCGATGAAGTCGGCGGCCTCGGGGGTGGAGCCCGCGGTTACCTTCTTGATATCCGTCAGCCGGTGTTCTTTGTCCCCGGGATTGATGCGCTCCGGGCTGTAGCCGACGAAGAAATCCCGGTTGAAGGTACGGCCGGATACCTGCTCTAGGATCGGGACGCAGACCTCTTCCGTCGCGCCGGGATAGACCGTCGATTCGTAGACCACGATATCGCCTACCTTCAAGAGCGTTCCAAGGGTGCGGCTAGCCGCCTCCAAGGGCCTTAGGTCCGGTTGTGTGTGTGCGTTTACGGGCGTGGGAACCGTTACGATGAATAGGTTGCGGTCGGCTAGGTCGGCGGCGCGACCGGTGTAGGTCAGCCGCTCGGTGGCCCGTAATTCCTGCGGCTCTACTTCGAGCGAACGGTCCCGCCCCGCCAGCAGCTCCGCGATACGGCTCGCATCAATATCGAAGCCTACCGTCGGATAACGTTTACCGAGCTCGACGGCCAGTGGTAATCCGACATAGCCGAGACCGATGACCGCGATTCGGACCCGTTGCAGATCGAAGTTGGGGAACATGGTATCCGGACCTCGTACTCGGATGATGCTTACAACCGGTTCACGCGTGCCCCGTTTCATGGAATTTCCAGGGCACCTCGGGAAGATCCAAGGTTTCCTCCAAGCCTCGCCAATATAGCAACTTGCCCGGCCCTGAGATAAGGAGAGATCCAGGACCTGCGTGCGGAAAAACTACCGGGTATATAGAGGACCGTTCGGTCTTCGATGGCGCAGGGATATCGATCGCCTTGCGTATTCCGGGTGGATGGTCGCAGAATACCGACCGGTGTTTCCGATCGGCCCGCATCCGGTTAGATTATCGGGGAGTCGAGGTATAACGCATTGCTTAGGCGATTTCTGTCCAATGAAATACCATCTTGGTGGTCTTTTCGTCCGTCTTCCGTGTTGCGACAACCGTTACAGAGACCACTAGGCGCCGGTTGCCGCGCCTTGAATACGAACGAAAATCCGGCCCAATCCGGTACACCATTTTCTGGCAATCACCTTAGTGGGTACCTTGAAAGTGCCTTAAAATCCGGCCTAGTACATAGGGTTTGAACAATTAGGGTTCCCCGACATTTTTGTGGTTTTTCTCCTGGAGCGACGTATAGCTCGATGAAACGGGTCACCAACCCGGCTATGGGTCGCTGGCTGTGGCTCTCCGTGCTGGTCGCCGGGCTCGACCAGGCGACCAAGTGGCTGGCCGTAGGCCTCCTTGATCCTTATCGTCCCCGCCCCGTGGCTCCCCTGCTCGACCTGACCCTGATGTATAACGAGGGGGCGGCTTTCAGCTTCCTGGCCGATGCCGGGGGCTGGCAGCGCTGGTTTTTCGCCGGCTTTGCTTTCATGATGTCCGCGCTGCTCGTGATCTGGCTGCTGCGACTCGATCTTCATGAGCGGCTCATGGCCGCGGCCCTGTCACTGGCCATCGGAGGGGCGATGGGGAACCTGATCGACCGTGTACTCACCGGGCGTGTGATCGATTTCATCGATTTTTATGTGGGCAATTGGCATTGGCCGGCGTTCAATGTCGCCGACAGCGCCATCACTCTGGGTATGGGGTTACTGCTATTCAGCAGTCTGCGCGAAGGGCCGGGGGCATCTTGAGGGGACCTTGCAAAATTCCGTCTCAGGAATTTTTCACGTCGCGGAACGAGAATATTTAGGCGATTGACGGAAAATGATGTACCGGATTGGGCCGGCTTTTCGTTCGTATTCAAGGCATGGTAACCGGCGCCTAGTGGACTAGGTAACGGTTGCCGCAACACGGAAGACGGACGGAAAGACCAGCAAGAGGGTATTTCATTGGACAGAAATCGCCTTAGCTCCGCTCCCATTCTTCAAGCACTGACGAGCTTGAAGAATGGCGGGATATCCTGAGCTCCGCAAGGGCACCTTGAATTTTTCGGCGGTGCTCGATATGGAGTCTTCTCAACAATTGTCCATCAAGGGAGAATAAAGATTCAGCAGGGAGCTCACCACTACAAATCGAGCACCGTAATTTTTCTCGAGTATTACTCTGCTCGGAGGAGGAAAACATGAAGAAGCTTTTGGCCGCCGGGTTAACGTTCGTAGTTTTGGTCGGCCTATTATTTCCAGTGGTTACATTGGCCTCTGCCGGCGGTGAGGGACCCCTCGATCTCACTAGGCACTCGGTGGGTTTCATCGCCTTGGCGATTTTCATCCTGGCTTATGGTTTGGTGATGTCCGAGGAGTTCACTCACCTGCGTAAATCCAAACCGGTGCTGCTCGCGGCTGGGATTATCTGGGCCATGATCGCAGCCGTCTATGCGCACCATGGCTTTCCTCATGCCGCGGGAGAGGCCGTTCGCCATAACATCCTGGAGTATTCCGAGCTATTTCTGTTCCTGCTCGTGGCCATGACCTATATCAATGCCATGGACGAACGGCTGGTGTTCGACTCCCTGCGTGCTTGGCTGGTGCGCTCCGGGTTCTCCTACCGCCAGCTCTTCTGGCTAACGGGAGTACTCGCCTTTTTCATCTCGCCGGTAGCCGATAATCTCACGACTGCACTGCTCATGTGCGCAGTGGTATTGGCAGTGGGTCGCGACAATTCGCGCTTCGTGGCCATTGCCTGCATCAATATCGTGGTGGCGGCCAATGCCGGCGGTGCCTTCAGCCCCTTCGGCGATATCACGACACTGATGGTGTGGCAAAAGGGAGTCGTCGATTTTTGGACCTTTTTCTTGTTGTTCATCCCCTCCGTGGTCAACTGGGTGATTCCGGCGGCTATCATGCACTTTGCGGTGCCTGCCGAGCAGCCGGCGGCCTCCAGTGAGGTCATCACCATGAAACGAGGCGCCAAGCGGATCATAGTCCTGTTTCTGTGTACCATAGCTACCGCTGTCAGCTTTCACAACTTCTTCCACCTACCGCCCATGGTGGGCATGATGACCGGTTTGGCTTACCTCAAGCTATTCGGATATTACCTCAAGAGGACCTTCAATCCGGGTGCCAACTATCGACACCGCAAGACCGATCACAATCAGTCCGATATCGGCGATATGTTGCCCTTCGATGTCTTCAAGAATATCGCCCGTGCCGAATGGGACACCCTGATGTTCTTCTACGGGGTTATCCTATGTGTCGGAGGCTTGGGCTTCATCGGTTACCTGACTTGGACGTCGCAAGTGATGTATGTGGAATGGGGGGCTACGACGGCCAATGTAATGGTGGGGATTTTGTCTGCGATCGTGGACAATATTCCGGTGATGTTCGCGGTGCTGACGATGCAGCCCGATATGTCTATGGGACAGTGGTTGCTGGTGACCCTCACCGCCGGGGTGGGTGGCAGCCTGCTCTCCATCGGCTCGGCTGCCGGCGTGGCCCTGATGGGTCAGGCACGGGGTATGTATACCTTTTTTGGCCACCTGAAGTGGACACCGGTTATCGCACTGGGATACGCCGCCAGCATTCTGGTCCATTTCTGGGTCAACGGCAGTCAATTTTCCATTCCGATGGTAACCCGGTAAGTCGTGAAACCTCCCGAGGACACCCTGAAAAATCGCGTCCCGGCAATTTCTCAATCAGTTACGTGATTGAAGGCCGGTGGCGTATCCTTAACACTGCACGGGTACCTTTAAGAATGTTTCTTAAGGCACCCTCGCCCGAGGCTGCGATTGCGACTGCGATGAAACCGACGGACGTCACAGGCCCGTGCCATGGGTACCCCTGAGTTCACCATCTCGCAGGAGGAAATCGGTGCCGCGATCTTTAACTTGGACGGCGTCGTTACCCGCATTGCCAACCTCCAGGCCAGTGCCTGGAAGCGCCTGTTCGATGCCTACCTGCGCGAGCGCTCCTCCCGGGAGGGTGAGGACTACAGGTACTTCGACATCGGCCACGACTATTCTCGCTATGTCGACGGTAGGCCCCGCTACCAAGCTATCAAGCACTTTCTTCTGGCCCGCCATATCGACTTGCCCCGAGGAGACCCCGACGATCCTCCGGACCGCGAGACCATATGCGGTCTCGGAAGCCGTAAGAACCTGATCTTCGATCAAATCGTCGAAGAGCAAGGAGTAGCAGTCTACGGTTGCGCCATTGCCCTGATCCACCGTCTGCGCAAGGCGGGTATCAAGACGGCCGTGGTCTCCGCCAGCAAACATTGTGACTTGATCTTGAGCCGGGCCGGGATTACCGACCTGTTCGACACTCACATCGATGGCATAGAGGCCGAGCATCTGGATCTGGATAGCAAGCCGGACCCGGATATTTTTCTGGAAGCCGTGCGCCGCTTGGATATGGTACCGGCAAGGACGGCCGTGTTCGAAGATACCCTGGTCGGGATTACTGCCGGTAAACGCGCTCGTCTCTCCCTCGTGATCGGCGTCGACCGCGGGGGCTTGGAACAGAAGATGCGGAAATATGGTGCGGACTTCGTGGTCCGGGACCTGTGTCGTGTCGATGTGGCCGGACCCGGTGCCGGCAAAGGGCACAGACTCCCTCGGCTCGTGACGAATCGGGCCTGGGTCTCGCAGCAGCTTGCGGGAAAGCGTCCGGCGCTATTCCTGAATTACGGTGGGACCTTGGCACCCTCCGTTCACGACCAGCCGGAGAATACCCGGTTCTCCGAGGCTATGCGCCTGATTCTACGGAATGCCGCCCGAATGGCCCAGGTGGTGGTGGTTAGCGGCCGTGACTGCGAAGATGTGTCGCGGCTAGTGGGACTCCCGGAGATTACTTATGCCGGCAGCCACGGGATGGAGATCCGGGGTCCGGACTTGCGCCTGGAGCTTCCGGAAGGCATCGATGCCCTGGATGACCTGAGCCGGGCGACGGTGGACCTGACCACGGAGCTCCAGGCGATTTCCGGAGTACATCTGACGCGCAAACGGTTTGCCATAGTCGTCCACTACCAGCGTATGGCCGGCAAGGACGCGGACCGGGTGGAGTCCGCCGTCAGGGACGTACAGACACGCTTTCCGCGACTGCACCTGACCGGTGGTAAGGATGTGATCGAGCTACTACCGGATATCGACTGGGATAAGGGCCGGGCAGTACGCTGGTTGCTCTCGGAGCTGGGATTGGACGGCCCGGAAGTTTTACCCATCTATGTGGGTGACGATGTCACGGACGAAGACGCCTTCCGAGCCGTGCACGATCGTGGCCTGGGAATTTTGGTCTCCGACCAGGAGCAGCCCAGCGCCGCCCACTACCGGGTACGGGATACGGACCAAGTGGCCGGATTGCTGCAGCACTTGGTCGAGATGCCGGGCTTTCCCGTATGATCACCGATCGGTAGTGTTCCAACCTTGTCGCTGCCGAATAAAGAGGGCCTTGAAAGATAGCCTCCCTGGGATTTTTCACGGTGCCCGCTACACCGGATACAACAAAGTTGGAACACCACCGACTATTGTTTATCTGTTGAGTTGCCGGGGTAAATTATTCGTTCATGGCCGGAGTAATAAACCGGACATAACTTTTCGTACATCCTTTTAGGAACCGTAATGCTATCGATCTTTGTCCGGTATGGGCTGCTCATGGCCCTGGTATCCCTGACCGCGGCGGCGCAGGAGCCAACCAGCTATCGCGCCGGTGCCGAACGCTTTGTGCTCCAAATGGTCCGTGACCGGGGTTTCGACCGGCGCGAGCTAACCGCCCTCATGGAGCAGGCTACTTACAGCCGGGAGATCGTGACCGCCATGCGTCGCCCCTATGAGGCCCGCCCATGGTACGAGTATCGCCCCATCTTCCTCACCGATGAAAGGATCCGAAAGGGTGTCGCCTTTTGGCACCGGAACCGAGCATTGCTCGAACGTGCCCGGACCGCCTACGGAGTGCCGCCATGGATCATCGCCGCCATTATCGGTGTCGAGACCGATTACGGTGGTAACCTAGGCCGACATCGGGTGATCGATGCCTTGAGTACCCTGGGTTTCTCCTATCCCAAGCGAGCGGATTTCTTCCTCGAAGAGCTTACGGAGTTTCTACTGCTGGTACAGGAGGAGGCCTTGGATGCCCTGGCCGTAAAAGGTTCCTATGCCGGTGCCATGGGTCTGCCCCAATTCATTCCTTCGAGCTACCGTGCCTATGCCGTGGATTTCGATGGTGATGGCCAGCGCGACCTCCGGGGAAGCACGGCGGATGCGATCGGCAGCGTCGGTAACTACCTAGCGCGACATGGTTGGCGGACCGGGGAGCCGGTGGCTTTTGCCGCCAAGGCTGGACGCAGGGCGCCCAGAGGCCTTACACCGGCGGGGAAGCAGCCGGTCAGGCCGACAATCGGCCGCGATCGGTTGGCGGCGGCCGGTATCCTCGTCGATGGGTCGCTACCCGAATCGGCACGGGTAACTCTGGTCCGTCTTATGGCCCCGAAGCCCGAGTATTGGCTGGGGCTCGAAAATTTCTACGTTATTACCCGTTACAATCACAGTAACCTCTATGCCATGGCCGTGTACCAGCTCGGGCGCGAGATCCAGGCCCGATACGTAGCGGGGGATGAGCGGCCGGTTACTCCAGGCAGGTATCGAGATCAATAGGAACAGTCGTGAAGCGAATCGACCGATGGCGACCGCTATTCAGGCGATTTCTGTCCAATGAAATACCATCTTGGTGGTCTTTTCGTCCGTCTTCCGTGTTGCGGCAACTGTTACAGAGTCCACTAGGCGCCGGTTGCCCCGCCTTGAATGCGAACCAAAATCCGGCCCAATCCGGTACACCATTTTCCGGCAATCGCCTTATAAATTCCTGGTCCGGTATGGGCCTGCTCTGGCTAGTGGGGCTGCTGTTCAGCTGCTCCGCCAGCGGCAATAAAGCACCGAGCGATCCGCCACCGCCATCTACCTTTGTGGACGCACAGCCCAAGGTCGAGCCCAAGAGCAGGTATGGCAATCCCAAATCCTACGTCGTCTACGGTAAGCGTTATTATACCAAGGCCAGCGGAAAGGGTCATGTGGAGCGGGGGATCGCATCCTGGTATGGCAAGAAGTTCCATGGCCGCCGGACCAGCAACGGTGAGCGCTACAACATGTATGCGATGACCGCGGCCCACAAGGCCCTACCTTTGCCGACCTATGCCCGGGTGACCGACTTGACCAACGGTCGGAGCGTGGTGGTCAGGATCAACGACCGAGGGCCCTTCTACGGTAACCGGATCATCGATCTCTCCTATGCGGCGGCCCATAAGCTGGGCATGGTGGCCAAGGGAACGGCACGGGTGGAGGTCAGGACTATCGATCCTAGTCGCCCGCAATCCGACCGGCGAAGAGACTCCCTCGCAGCCGGGGACAAGCCGAGTTGGGCGAAGACTCGGGCCCCCGAAGCGGTGACCGTGGCCGATGAGAAGTCCCAACCCAGGTCCCTACCGTACCTACAGGTGGGGGCCTTCGGCAACCGTGAGAATGCCGAGCGTATGCGCCGCCAGTTGGCACGCCATATCGGCGAGCGGATCGAGATACATACGGCAAGCGGTAAAAAGACGCCTTGGTATAAGGTTCGGGTGGGGCCGTTCGATTCCCGTAAACGTGCACGCGATCTTTCCCGGCAACTCGCATCCTTGGGATTGGGAGAGTCTTATATCGTGGTGAAATAGATGCGGATCCGCAGCCGGAGACTGTTCGGCTCCCTGCCGGTATCCGGTCAGCTGGTGGCCCAGGGTTGGAAGCCACTGCGCCCGTATCCGGAATCGGTTACCATGCCCATGAATTAGGGGGACCGTGGGAAATTTCATCCCTGGAGCTGTTCAACTCCAAAGTCGAGGGGCAATTTCGACTTTCTTGATTTTTCAACCGTTTGCACACTTCAAAGCTGACGGGATATCTCTACCCCGCGCGGGGTACCTTGAATTTTTCAAGGTGTCCGTAACTCGGCAGGACAAGTTTCTTCTCGTTTCATCGATCGCATGGCTTCAGTACGCAAGATCCGCCGTTATGCTGCCTATTTCCATGGTTGGGCAACCGCTTTTGGTAATCACGATAAGCACCTCGACGAAAAACGGGATCTGACGTGGCTACTCAGTGAAGATCAGATCGGGCTGATCTTGACGTCGAAGGTGGAGGCCTTCCTCCGCCCGTTGTTTCTATCCAACCACACAACAGACCCACCTCTGGTCACGCTCGGTCCCGGCAAGCTCCGAATTGCCAATACGGTCATCCGGTTCGGCACCGAAGATCAACAGGCGTCTGCGGCTGTCATGGAGCTGTTGGCAGACAGTAGCGATCTCCATCTACTGCAAACTTACCATGTCATTTACCCGTCCGGTACCCGTATTCTGACCTTGAGTCGCCAGTCGCCCTTGGCCTTGGTCTATCGTGAGATCGAGCCGCTGACTCTGCTGATCTCAGACGACTCGGGGGAGGCTTAAAAATTCCGTCCATGGAACCTTTCAAGTTTGGATAGGAAAACGCAGATTTCTCTTTATTTTCAATCACTCAATTTCTTTAAAGCCGGCGGTCCATCCCTGAACTGCATGGGCAGCTTGGGTTTTTCAAGGTGCCCTCAAGGGAAGCCGCCAAGCCTTGTCGGCACGAAACCTATTTCGCAACCGCCCGTGCTCGGACCGATGTCAACTCCCCCCAAATACGCTCCTTTTCTGCTCGTCGACGGCTCCTCCTATCTGTTCCGGGCCTACCATGCACTACCCAAGCTCACCAACTCGCAAGGGGAGCCTACCGGGGCGACGGTCGGGGTGCTCAACATGTTGCGCAAGCTCATGGCGGACTACCAACCCGAGCATATGGCGGTGGTGTTCGATACCGCCGGCAAGACCTTCCGGAACGAAATCTTTCCCGCTTACAAGGCCAATCGACCACCCACACCGGCAGATCTACGCGAGCAGATCCCGCCCCTGTACGAGGCCATCCGCGCCTTGGGGTTGCCGCTACTGGTGGTCCCTGAGGTGGAGGCGGATGATGTCATCGGCACGCTCGCCGTACAAGCCGCGGCCGAGGATAGGGACACCCTGATCGCTACCGGTGATAAGGACTTGGCCCAGTTGGTCGACGACCGCATTGTTTTGATCGATACCATGAGTGATACCCGGCTCGACCGCGCCGGGGTCATCGCCAAGTTCGGTGTCCCACCGGAGCATATCGTGGATTACCTGACCCTGACCGGGGACAGCAGCGACAATATTCCCGGTGTTCCCAAGTGTGGGCCCAAGACGGCGATCAAGTGGATCGGGGAGTTCGGCAGCCTCGACGCCGTGATCGAGCATGCGAACAAGATCAAGGGACGAGTGGGAGAAAACCTGCGCGCAAGCCTCGATCAACTGCCGCGCTCAAGGGTCCTGGTGACCATCAAGCAGGACGTGCCCCTGGATTTTGCCCCTCGGGACCTGATACCGACCTCGCCCGATCGGGAGCGGTTGCGTGCTTGGTACCAACGTTTCGAGTCCGGACGCCTACTGGCGACCCTGGGAGAGGAGGCCGACACCGAACCAGCGAGTAGTCGACCGGCTACCCACTATGAGCTCGTGTGCTCGCAGGAGGCCTTCGAGACCTGGATCGCGCGGTTGGAAGCCACGGATTGCTTCGCCTTTGATACCGAGACCACAAGCCTGGATTACATGCAAGCTGCGCTCGTGGGTCTATCCTTCGCGGTCGAGCCGTACCGGGCAGCTTATGTCCCGGTGGCCCACGACTATCCGGGAGCACCGGAACAACTTGACCGGGACTGGGTGCTAGCGCGCCTGCGGCCTCTGCTGGAGGACCCGCATCGGCCCAAGCTCGGCCAGAACCTCAAGTACGATAAGAATGTGCTGGCAAACTACGGCATCCACCTAGTGGGGATCGCCCACGATACCATGTTGGAATCCTACGTACTGGCCAGCACCGCCACCCGCCACGATATGGATTCTCTGGCGAGAAAATACCTGAATCAGGAAACCACCCGTTTCGAGGACATCGCGGGCAAAGGTGCCAAGCAGCCCAGCTTCGATCAAATCCCCCTGGAGCAAGCCGGTCCTTATGCCGCCGAAGATGCGGATATCACCCAACGCCTGCACCGGGAGCTTTTCCCTCAGCTCCGGGCGGAGCCCTCCTTGCTCGAGCTCTACCGGAAGATCGAGGTCCCCTTGATCCCGGTGTTGTCCCGTATGGAACGCAACGGCGTGTACGTCGATACGGAGGCGCTCGCTGCCCAAAGTGCCGAGCTGGCCGCGCGCATGCAAGAGCTGGAGCAGGTGGCCTATGAGGCGGCGGGACACAGCTTCAACATGGGCTCACCCAAGCAGATCGGCGAGGTCTTTTTCCAGCAGCAGGCGCTGCCGGTGATCGCCAAGACACCGAAGGGAGTCCCGTCGACCTCCGAATCCGTACTCCAGCAGCTTGCCGCCCAGGGATACAAGCTACCGCGACTGGTTCTGGAACATCGGGGACTGGCGAAGCTCAAGTCTACCTATACCGACAAGCTACCGCAGATGGTCGACCCGACCACCGGACGGGTGCATACCAGCTACCATCAAGCGGTGGCCGCCACCGGACGTCTTTCCTCCTCCGACCCCAATCTGCAGAATATTCCCATCCGTAGCGAGGATGGGCGCCGTATCCGCCAAGCCTTCATACCCGAACCCGGCTACCGGATCCTGGCGGCGGACTACTCTCAGATCGAGCTGCGCATCATGGCCCACCTCTCCGGTGACGAGCTCCTACTGGCCGCCTTCGCAGCGGGTCTGGACATCCATCGCGCCACCGCCGCGGAGGTCTTGGACATCGCGCCGCAGGACGTCTCCGGCGACCAACGTCGTTCCGCCAAGGCCATCAACTTCGGACTCATCTACGGCATGTCCGCCTTCGGCTTGGCCCGCCAGCTCGGCGTCGAGCGTCAAGTGGCCCAGGAGTACATGGATCGTTACTTCCGGCGTTATCCGGGCGTCGAAGCCTTCATGGACAATATCTGCACCCAGGCCCGCCGGGATAAGTACGTGGATACCCTGTTCGGTCGCCGCTTATATCTGGCCGACATCAACCACAGCAACCAGAGCCGACGGGCGGGTGCCGAACGTACTGCTATCAACGCTCCGATGCAGGGGACGGCTGCAGACATCATCAAGCGGGCCATGCTCGCGGTGGACCGCTGGATTCAAGAGGAACGGCCTGCAGTGCGGATGATTATGCAGGTCCACGACGAGCTGGTATTCGAGGTCGCGGAGACCGAGACGGAAACCTCGGCAGAACGCATTCGCCGGGAGATGGAAGCCGCAGCGGAGCTGCGGGCACCCTTGGTGGTCGATGTGGGCCTGGGAGACAATTGGGAAGCCGCGCACTAAGCAATTATCAGGGACCCAATAAATAGAGATGAGCGCTTTCAGCTCCGACCACAGCATCACATGCTCCATCTCCATGAGAAACGCTCGTGGCGTGTCACCTTCTTCTTGGCGGTCTACTCGACTTGGGCGAATGTCAGCTGCTGCGACATGACTTAAGCTCCGGGTACGATCACATCATCTGGACGATGCGATTATATTAGACTTGTACCAATTGAGTTCCCATTATATTCTGATTAATATAAGGCGCTATAATTCTTAATCGAGATTTGGGCTCATGATCTACGAAAAATTCAAAAATCTCACGACCGATCGAACAATAAAAGCTGTTATCGGAATGAGCCGGAAGAATTTCGATTTGCTCGTACCTCATTTCTCTGTTTCCTACCAAGAAATTCAAGAAAAGAGATACAAAAACAAAGAAATTAATAACGTCTCCCTACTGGAGGTCGACCAAGGGCTTTTTCCGGTCCCGAAGAACAATTGTTCTTCGTTCTATTCTATCTCAAAACCTATCCGACCTTCGATGTCCTTGGGTTTCATTTTGGATTGAGCGCCGGGCATGCCCATGATCATGCCGAGTTTTTTATGCGTATCTTAGAACACACTCTTGCTAATCTGAATAAATTCCCAAAAACAACGGTGGAAACTCCCGAGAAACTTTCTCAACTCATTGATAAATATAACGATATGATCATCGATGGCGTCGAGATGCCTTGCGTGAGACCGAAAGATAAAAGGTGCGGCTCTTTTGGGACGACGTGGAGAAACCTAGAAACAAAAGCTTAGAGAGATGTCAGCGAGAAGATATTGAGGCTCTCTTGCGTTTGGTGTGGGTAGCGCCATTTTTCCCATCACGTAGGGCAGCCTGCTCCAAACCTACTCTGTGCCCTTCTTTTCGCCTGTAGGCTCGGCCCCGTCGCCAAGCTAAACGTCGGAGGTTTCCATCATAGACCCGTTTTCGTTGTTTACCCTCGCGCTCGGCCTTCCGGCTCCTTGGGAGGTCGTTGACGTGGCCTGCGATCCCAAATCGGGCCGGATCGATGTCCACCGCGCCTTCGCCCCGGGGACACGATTCCCTTGTCCGCATTGGGGGGCGGAACACCAGCCGATCCACGACACGCTTAAGCGCGACTGGCGTCACCTGAACTTCTTTCAATTTCAAGCCTGCATCCACGCCAAGATGCCCCGTGTGCGCTGCGGGACCTGCGCCTAGACTACCCCCAGGTCGTGGCGCCGCCCTGGGCGTGCCCCAACAGCGGCTTCAGCCTACGGATGGAGGCCTTACTGGTCACCCTATGCAAGGCGATGACGGTCTCTCAGGTCGCTCAATTGCCTGGCGTCAGCGACGGGCGTGTCTGGCGCACCCTCGATCATTACGTCGATCAGGCGCACACTCAGGAGGACTTCTCGACCGTCACCTCGGTTGGTCTCGACGAGACCGTCTCGCGGCGTGGACACAATTACATGAGCTTGTTTCACGATCTCGATGCCCCGCGTGGGCTCTATGCCTGCGAAGGGCGAAAAGCCCAGGTCGTGGCCCAGTCTGCCGATGCGCTCGAGGCTTCTGGCGCCTGTGCCGAGAACATCGGCGCGGTCTGTATGGATATGTCGACAAGCTACCAGGCTGGCGTATGTGAGCATCGGCCCTGGGCAGCGATCACCTTCGATGAGTTTCACGTCATTCAGCTTGTCAACAAGGCGATTGACGAAATGCGTCGCCAAGAAGTCAAAAGGGCCCCGGAGCTGCGGCGTACACGCTACATCTGGCTCAAGGACAAGCACGCTTGGAGTAACCGCCAGAAAGCCCCGTTTGCGGAACTCAAGCGCCGAAACCTCAAGACACACCGTGGCTGCCGGATCCAGGAGACGTTACGCGAGATCTTCCACAGTACTCAGAGCGCAGAGCAAGCCAAGCCGCTCCTCGACAGATAGATGGTACAGCTGGGCTGTTGCTACCTGGAGCCGGTTAAACGGCGGCCAAGACGCTTAAGAAGCACTTGCTAGGCATCCCAATGCGTTCGATTCCAGTCTCACCGACGGTCGTGTCGAGGCGGTCAATTCGTTCATCCAGGCGGCCAAAGCCAGGGCCCGCGGCTACGGGACCACCAGGCACCTGATTCCCATCCTCTACCTTGTGGCGGATAAGTTGACCCAGCCGCCGACTTCTCCGTTCGTCGTCAAGTCAGGGCTTCCCATCACAACTTGAGTCAGGTCGCTATGACCCGCTACCCACACTAAACGCAAGAGAGCCAATTTTGAACCACCAGGAAATCGTCCCGCAGGTCGGCGAACCGATCCTTGAAGTGGGTCCTTTGGGTTGGGCTCAAGCTAGCGTCCAGACGCACGAAGGGGTGAACGAGCTGACGGCGGATCTCTTGCCTCGCCGCGCGCAGTGGCGGGGTCAGCTCCCGGTGGTAGCCAGCCAAGCTGGTCAGGTAGCGGCGAATCTCGGGGACCTTGGCCTTGCTGTTCAGCCGCCGACTCAGCTCGGTCTAGTGGGCCTTGCGGTAGGCCGCCCAATCGGCGGCGGTATCCGGCATCGCCGCAGTGACCTCGCGGATGATTTGCCGCTGCTCTTTACTCAGGGGACCGATCCACTAGGTAGCGAATTCGGACCAATGCTTAGCGCGCTTGCGCAGGCGACGCTCCAGCGGGGAGCGGCTTCTCTTCGCCTCAGCCTTGGCGTCTTTTGCAAATTTGCGCTCCAACGCGCGTATCTGCTGCGGGCTCAAGGTGGCCAGCAGGGGGAGCAGCCAACTCGGCGGCCAAACGAAAATGACGATATAGAGGTCCTCGAAGGCATCGAGCAAACAGGTCATGTTCGGTAGCACCGCGGCCTTTCTGCACTGCGCGGAGGAACCATCGAAAAAGGCCGCCAAGTGAGGGAACTCGTCCCAGCGATGGCGGGCCAGGACGGTGGCCAAGGTGGGATTCCAGGATGCCAATTGGCTGCGGTCCAGGGAAAGATAGTCGTCCGCGTATTGCTCGATGAAAAGGTCCGCTGTGCGATAGAGGATTGAAACGCGGCTGCAGCCCGTGACGGCGAGCAGTACGAGCAGGAAAACTACGATTACATGAAGACGTAATCAGGGCCGGATGCGGCTCCTATTCGATCGAGATTCGGTTCACGGCTCGAAGAACCTCCGGAGGGGCTTTTTAGGGCAAAGTAGAGCTTAATGTATGTGGTGAGTGTCTATCTGAGTAAGCGCGATCGAGAGAAATTTCTCGTGTTGGCAGGGCAAGGTGAGAAGAAGTCGTGGGTCTATTGCGACGAGTCGCAACTCAATGAGACCGTGAAAAATTCCATCCTTGGAATTTTCCGAGTCGCGAGGCGAGAGCGCGGTTTTTGTTTAGCTCGGAGCTTCCAGACGCATATGTGCTTGAAAGCCGGAAGGGCATCCCCCGCACGGGCACCTCGAATGTTTCAGGGCACCTGTCTCTCGAACGGATAGGGGCGGGTGTACTGAGGGCCATAGCCCGGTCCCGGGAAGAAGGGATCGAAGTCGGGTTGATCCATGTACGGTGACTTCGGCATAGTCGGCATAGGGGGAGGCATCCGACGGCCCATGGTCCGGCGAGCGCACCCTTTGTGTTCCGGATCGAAGATAGCATAGATCGCTTCTTTCTGTTTCGGTGTCATGGCATCCAGGATCTTCCAGTAGGATTCCCAACGTTCCGCCTCCTCCCGGACTTTCCGGTGCCGTTGCATGGCCCGCTCGCGCATTTCCCGGAATCGCTGCTCCCGCTGAGCATTACGTTCTTCCCGGGTCATGCTCCCCGGTTGACCGCGACGTGTTGCCCGCATCGGGATTTGCGGGGATGCCGGTGATCTCGATGCCGCAGTGTCCGGCTTCGATGGTGTGGTTAGTGTGGTCTCGGAGCTTGTGGACGGCTTCTCGCCAATGATGGAAGGGGAGCCGAGTTTCGCCCCGGATCCTGGTGTCGGGCTGCCGGCCGTAGGTGCGGCCGTTGGTAGGGTCGGCGTATACTCGGGTGACGCGGACCAGGCGTTTGCGTGTATTACCAGCGTCAGCGTGGCAGCTGATGCCGACATCAGGATGGCTCTTCTTACCGTCATCTTGGATACTCCCATGGGTTATCGAGAGGTGGTCACCGCAGGATCGTCGTTGCAGGCCGGTGTGTGGGCATCTTGAAAAGCTCAATGCACCTGTGCGGGGTCGGGGTGTCTCGCCGTGTTTCAAGCATGCGACTGATTGGAAAGACCGGAGCGAAACAAGATATTTCCGCTTCGCAACTTAAAAAAAACCAGAGACGGGATTTTACAAGGTTCCCGCCTATCTTTCGGCACAACACTACCGAGTGTGAGCGAGAGGTATTGTAGCGGAAAACTCATGGGCGGCATCGGTATCTGCTAGGCTATGTTGCCGCCGCCGGATACCTGTTTCTCTGCCGAGGAGTAACCGTTTAGCCCCCCTCCTCGTTTGATGCCAAAAATGAATAATCGTTGGGTTACAATGATATACCTAGCCTGATATGGAAAGATTAAATGCTAACAGAGTCGAGCGGCGGCGAAGCGCCACAAAACGGGCGGTATGCACCTCAGCGATCACGATCCCAGACAGCTTGACGAAGCCTACGTAGGAACGTTCTCACAGGAGCAGGCGCAGGCTTTGCTGATCAAGGCGCTTGGCGGATCTGAAGACGGCACGCAAACGCCTTAGGTAGACCCTTCGCACAGTTCGCGCCCGCCAGGCTCACGTGCGCCATGGGAGCAGAGCGACGAGGATGGACAGGAGACTGAGGCGGAAGCCTCG
>Ga0209457_1000142_pt1 | contig 24256 bp, 23 predicted proteins | sample WorMetHEROISLAND_5_FD_187410 | JGI IMG/M metagenome (GOLD analysis project Ga0209457, IMG submission 187410) | Marine gutless worms symbiont microbial communities from Max Planck institute for Marine Microbiology, Germany - Olavius sp. 5 HERON... ... | reverse complement strand
GGGGCCTTGTGCGTGCGGCGCGGCGGCACCGAGATCGCCACTACGGTGCTCGCAGAACGATGCCAAGTGGTCGAGATGGTGATCCAACGTGAGGTCATTGAGTACCGCATTGTCAGTGGGACTTGTGTCTGCGGGCGCGCGCAACGCAGCACGTTTCCCGCGGGGATCGAGGCCCTGGTGCAATACGGACCGAGCGGGTCGGCCTTTGCGGTGTACATGACTCAATATCAGCTGCTGCCCTACCAGCGCACTGCCGGGGTGCTCAATGAGCTGGATCGCCGCAACGAGGTCCTGCGCTTCCTCACCGACCGGCGCGTTCCCTTCGACAACAACCAGACCGAACGCGACCTGCGTATGCCCAAGCTCAAGCAGAAAGCCTCTGGCTGCTTCCGCTCCGATACCGGCGCCGGGGACTTTGCCATCATCCGCCCCCACCTCCCAACTCTCCGCAAACAATCCGATGATCTTTTCAACTCGCTCGTCCTGACCTTCCAGGGCCGCCCCCCAATGCCTCAACTTGGAGTAGCTGAATAGTTACATCAAAGCGATAATCAGACTGGCTAGGTATTTGGTTCTGGCCAAGTTCCAACCGAAATAGCCGGCAACAGAGGCACAAGAATGGCGACATTCTGATCCATCTCTGGGGGCCCTACAAAAAAATTATCTATTATTAAAGGGTTATGATAAAATTCGGCAAGGATAGCTTGAACGCCCAGCTCAACTGTAACAAAAATACTTATTCTAAATCAATATATTGTGGTTTTTTGTCCTGTATTATGGTCGAAACTGCATTTCGACTTGGCGTGGGGCAAAATTTCAGGGACGGAATGTTTCAAGCCCCCTTGGAGATTACAGTCCACTCGGTTTCGACGCAGCTACGGGAATGCCTATGGAAGAGAGAGCCAAACAACGCTTGGTCGGCGTAGCGGTCATAGTCGTGCTACTCATGATCTTTCTACCCATGCTGCTGGAGGAGGAAGTCCTGCATCCGGTATCGGAACGGGAAATGTCGATCCCGCCATGGCCGAACATGGACCCGAGCCCCGAAGCTCCGGTGTTGGAGAATCCTGCCGAGCCTGCCGTATCCACCTTCCCCGGGTACGAGGAGCCGATACCGCCGGAGGAGCTACCGCCCCCGGTGCTCCCCGATGTGTCAGTGACCGAGGAGCCCGAGCATCGTCCCGAACCGATCCTCGAACCGATCGAAGAGCCGCCGCCGGAGCCCGAAACGGCTCCGATCCCCGCGCTGGAGACACCGCCTAGGATCGAGCCGAAACCCAAGTTCAAGGTAGCTCCCGCTAAAAAACCGGCGCGTACTCAGCCGCAACCTCCCGCGGCGACTCGGACACCCACGGACATCTCCTCTTGGGTCATCCAAGTGGCCAGCCTGCAGGAGCATGCGCGCGCTTACGCGCTGGTGGAGAAGTTGCGCGCCAAAGGCTTCCCGGCCTTTATCCAGGAAGCGCGGGTCCAACAAAAGCTATGGCACCGGGTTCGCATCGGACCGGAGTTAGGACGCGTACGGATCGAATCGATGGCCACTTCGCTGCAAACGAAAACCGGGCTAAAAGGTCAGATTCGGCGTTATCCCTGAGAGGCGACTACTCATGATCCGGGTCGATTACGCCACCATCGGTATCATCACGCTGTCTACGCTTATTGGATTCATGCACGGATTCTTGCGGGAAGTGGTCTCTTTCGTTATCTGGCTCAGTGCCTTGTTCGTCGCCTGGACCTTCTACCGAGAACTGGCTGCCGAGCTCACGCACTGGGCCACAAACCCCTCCTTACGACTCGGTGCCGCCTTTCTGCTCCTGACTTGTCGGTACTGATCTTGAGCGCCCTCTTAACCACCTGCTTCATGCCCTGTTGGAACGGAAAAAACTGACCGGGCGGCTAGGGGGATCATCCTGGTGGCCGTGCTGGTATTCCTCAGGGCACTCACACCCCTGCCGAACAACGATTGGTGGCGGGAATCGTCCCTGATCGGCAACTTCCAGGTCATAGCCGAGCGTATCCTGGCTTATGTCCCACAATCGGCGAGGGACCGGCTGCGATATCTATGACGTACCCCGAATCCGGACTGGTCGAGCCCGACGGTTCGGCATCGTCGGCGACTTCGACTCGGCTTCATACTCGACCAATGACTCGATCGAGCAAGGGTGCGGCTCTTTTGATACGACGCGGAGAAGCCTGGAGACAAAGGCTCGGCCGACCAGAAGGTGGGCTGTGTCTACCATTGTGCTTACTTGATATCTTCTTTTTTGGTAACTATTCAGCTACTCCAATTAGGGCATTGGGGGTTTCCCTTGGAACGTCAGGACGAGCGAGTTGAAAAGATCGTCGGACTGTTTGCGGCGGGTCGAAAGGCAGGAGCGGATGATGGCAAAGGCATCTCCGCCGGTTTCGGAGCGGAAACAACCGGAGACTTTCTGCTTGAGTTTGGGCATTTGCAGGTCGCGTTCGGCCTGGTTGTTGTCGAAGGGAACGCGCCGGTCGGTGAGGAAGCGCAGGACCTCGTTGCGGTGCTCGCGCAGTCGCCGAACGAGGTTGCAGGCCGGGGATTGTTTGACCCGCCCGCGGGTGCCAGGACGGCGGGAACGGGGAGGATGGCCAGCTTCCGCTTCGGTGAGGATAGTGTCGTAGCGGATCCGCAAGCGCTCGATGTCGCCGGTGGACAACGCCTTGAGGTCCTGGACCTGGGCCTCGCTGACCAGGGCATTGGCTTGGCATAACAGCGCGATCATATCGGTTGCCCACGGCTGGCTTAGGGCCCTCTCAGCGATCGCGGTTAGCTCACGTAGATGATGGGCATTGCAGAAGGCATGCCAATATGGGTAGCGCTGGCAGGCTGACCAGTGATCATGCGCGAGTACGCCAGCGAACGGCGCCAACAAGCCGAACGCATCCAGGACCTCGCACCACGTTTGGGATGAGGGAAGCAGGCCGTAAGCCGGTCGGTGCTGAGTACGTGTAGCCAGGACAGGTTGCCGTTCACGCGCCGGCCGGCTTCGTCGGCATGGACCACTGGCGCGGCGAATCGCGCTGACTGGCGCCTCCAGGCGGATGGCGGCCACCCGTACGGCGCGCTGGAGGGTACCCGGTGAGATCCTAAGGCCGGCCAGCTCATTGAGCACCTCGGCGGTGCGCTGGTAGGGCAACAACTGGTATTTGGGTCATGTAGACCGCAAAGGCCAATACGCTCGGTTCGTATTGCACCGGGGCCTCAATCCCTGCAGGAAACGTGCTGCATTGCGCGCGCCCACAGACACAGGTTCCGCCGATAATGCGGTACTCGATGTACCTTACGCTGGATCTCCACCTCGACCACCTAGCGTCGCTCCGCGAGCACTGTAGCCGCGATCCTGGTGCCGCAACGTCCGCAGGCGCAGGTCCCCGTCAACGGGATGATCACGCACTGGTCGGGGTGATCGACCAGGGAGCGGGTGACACCGCGTCGGCCCGGTTGTCCACTGGGCTTGCGCCCGTTTGGCTGGCGTTGCGAGTGTGGTGGCGGCTTCTTGAACGGTGAGTCCGAGGATGGTGGCCGGCTGGAGTTGTGGCTATCCTTGGCTAGGCGCGCCTCCAATTCCCGGATGCGCTCGCGCAGCTGCTCAATGAGCGCCGTCTGCTCCGCAACCTGTTCACACAACCGCTTAAGCTTGTCGTCAGGATTTTCCAAAGAATGGGTTAGGGTAGTTTATTCCAGCATGGGAATAGATTACATGTGTAGCCTGCCACTTGGCAAGAGGTCCTGAATAGTTACCGCAAATAGACGCAAATGGGCGTTGTTGTAACTCTGTTGTTTTCGAGTATACTTAATGTGAGGAAATCTCTCTAATCAAATGCTGGAAATGACAACGTCGGGAAAAGCTCTGGTTTTCCTATCTCACGCCACGACGCAACGGGTTATCAGATACGGCCTTTACATGGCGTCTTTGCGGCGTTGCGTGAGCTATCCTTCTTAGCTAAGCGGTCAATCCGGTGACGATACGCTTGATTTTCTTTTTTGCCGCCAATAAACGCGAATGAGCCGAAAAGATTGGTTCATCCTCGTCGACTCTTCTTGAATAGATTTGCGTTCATTGGCGTTTATTTGCGGCTATATCTTCTCCCCGCAACCCTTACTCGATATTTTCCGGTAGACCGCAGCCTGTCCCCTGTGAATCCCCGCCGGTGCGGTCAACTTGGCCACGAAGCTTTTCGATTCCACGGGGTGGCGTGGATCGCCAAGTCTCAGGGTGAGGTGGCATGATAGGGAGACGGCAAGCAAGCTTCAGGTGTCCGATAAACTAGCCTCGGCGCTTGGATTTTGGACGCCCAGTGTCGTTTCAAAAGAGCCGCACTCATCGAGCAACCTAGAGGTACCTCCTTGTACCGCCAGGACACCCTGAATTTTTCAAGGTACTCTTCAGTCCCGCAACCACACATGGCTCATCATCCCCAACGTCGAGGTGCTTCATGTGCGGCCTAGTCGGAATCGTCGGTAAGGGACCGGTCAACCAATCTCTGTACGATGCCTTACTAGTCCTGCAACACCGTGGACAAGACGCGGCCGGTATCGTGACCAGTGAAGGCGAGAAGCTCTACCTCCGCAAGGACAGTGGCCTAGTGCGGGATGTCTTCCGCACCGAGCACATGCTCCATCTGCGGGGCAACATGGGTCTGGGGCACGTACGTTATCCCACTGCGGGCCTTTCGAGTTCCGCCGAGGCCCAACCCTTCTACACTAATTCCCCATATGGGATCGTCCTCGCCCACAACGGCAATCTCACCAATGCCGAAGTGCTCAAGTGCGATCTCTATGCCCAGGACTTGCGCCACCTGAACACCGAATCGGACTCGGAAGTGTTGCTCAATATCTTTGCCCACGAGCTACAGGTTCAGGGTAAGCTGCGAATCGACGAACAGGATATTTTCGACGCCGTGGCCAGGGTCCACCGGCAATGTTGCGGGGGCTACGCGGCGGTCTTGATGATCCCGGGGTTCGGCATCTGCGGCTTTCGCGATCCCCATGGGATCCGGCCCGTGGTCTACGGCAAGCGCGAAACCGACGCAGGCCCCGAGTTCATGATCGCCTCCGAAAGTGTGGCCCTGGATACCCTAGGCTTCGAGCGCATCTCGGATATCGCGCCGGGCGAGGCGATATTCATCCATGCCGACGGCCATCTGCACACGAAGCAGTGTGCGGAGCAGCCGGTCCTCTCACCCTGTATCTTCGAGTTCGTCTATTTCGCCCGGCCGGACTCCATCATCGATAATATCTCAGTCTACCGGGCACGTCTGCGCATGGGTAAAAAGCTGGCCGCGAAGATCAAGCGCGAGTGGCCGGACCATGACATCGACGTAGTCATACCGGTACCCGAGACCAGTCGCACCGCGGCCCTGCAGGTCGCCAACGTGCTGAATATCGACTTCGCAGAAGGGTTCATCAAGAACCGCTATATCGGGCGCACCTTCATCATGCCAGGGCAGGCGATACGCAAAAAATCCGTACGCCAAAAGCTCAACCCCATCGATCTGGAGTTCCGCGAAAAAAATGTGTTGCTGGTGGACGATTCCATCGTCCGTGGGACCACGTCCCAACAGATCATCCGGATGGCGCGGGATGCGGGTGCCAAGCGGGTCTATTTCGCCTCCGCAGCCCCGCCGGTACGCTATCCCAATGTCTATGGGATCGACATGCCCGCAGCCAGTGAGCTCATCGCCCACGGCCGTTCCGAGGAGGAGATTTGCCACCTACTCGGAGCAGATGGTCTTATATTTCAGGATTTGGACGACCTGATCAAGGCGGTCCAAAAAAAGAGCAAGAGCGATGTGGACCGCTTCGATACCTCGGTCTTCGACAGCGAATATGTGACCGGAGACGTCACGCCTTACTACCTCGATCAGCTCGAGCAGGACCGTAACGACAGCGCCAAGAAATCCGAAGCCCGGTACGGTGAAACCATCATCGACCTCTACAATATCGATCTCTACGGAGAACCTTGAAAAATTTCAGGGTCGCAATTTTCCTCCATTTAAAACGGGAAAAATTCCATTCTTGGAATTTTTCGCCAAGTCGAAATATGATTTCGACTTGGCGCCATTTTCAATCGGTAACCCAATTGAAAGGGAACCTTGAAAGGTGACCTCCCTGGAATTTCTCACGGTGCCCGCCACACCGGATACAACAAAATTAGAACAGCACCCAATTTCTTAAGCCCCCGACCAATCAACCGCCACCAATTTTTCAAGGTGTCCGACAATGGGGCCTGATTCCATGACCGATCACACCACTCAGCTCAGCCACAAAGCTTCGCTTGCGCAAGCTCGAACCATAGGTCCTCGTCGATGAACGCCTGGGACGAATTCGAGCTCGCTACCCTCGCTATCCGCACCGGCCACAATCGGACGCCGGAAGGTGAGCATGGGGAACCCATTTTCACCACCTCCAGCTATGTCTTCAGTAATGCCCGAGAAGCGGCGGCCCGCTTCAGCGGTGATGAACCCGGCAACATCTACTCCCGGTTCACCAACCCCACCGTATCGGTCTTCGAGGCGCGACTAGCCGCCATGGAAGAGGGGAAGTGCTGCGTCGCCACCGCCTCAGGCATGGCGGCACTCTTGAGCCTATGCCTAGGGCTGTTACAGGCGGGGGACCATATCGTCTCCTCCCGTAACATCTTCGGCTCCATCACCCTGCTGTTCAACAAGTACCTAACCCGGTTCGGGATCACCACCAGCTATGTCCCCTTGACGGAGCCGAATGCCTGGGAGCAAGCCATCCACCCCAATACCCGCCTGCTATTCCTGGAGACGCCCTCCAACCCCCTCACCGAGCTAGTGGACATCCGGACCCTGGCCGATCTCGCCCATGCCCATGATTGTCTGTTGGTGGTAGACAACTGCTTCTGTACCCCGGCCCTGCAACGTCCCCTGACCTTGGGCGCGGACTTGGTGATGCACTCCGCCACCAAATACCTGGACGGTCAGGGCCGATGTGTCGGCGGCGCGCTGGTCGGCAACCCCAAGCTGGTAGGAGAGGAAGTCTTCGGTGTGCTGCGCACCGCCGGTCCCAGTATGAGCCCCTTCAATGCCTGGGTCTTCCTCAAGGGACTGGAGACCCTGGAGCTGCGCATGCTGGCCCACTCACGCAATGCCCAAGCACTCGCCACTTGGCTATCGGAGCAGCCCAGTGTGGTCAGGGTCTATTATCCGGGGCTCGATTCCCACCCCCAGCATGGGCTGGTCGGGACCCAACAACGCACCGGCGGCGGTATCGTCAGCTTCGAGGTCCGCGGTGGCCGAGAAGCCGCCTGGCGGGTTATCGACAAGACACGCATGCTCTCCATTACGGCCAACCTGGGCGATACCAAAACCACCATCACCCATCCGGCCACCACCACTCACGGCCGTATCACCGACGAGGAACGGAAGACGGCGGGGATCGGCGAAGGTCTGATTCGAATCTCCGTCGGCCTGGAAAAGATCGAGGACATCAAGACCGACTTGGCGCGGGGACTGGCTAGACTCTGAAGGGCACCTTATCAAGACCCCAGGGCTACCGAATGGTAATTCGATAGAAAGTAATGGCTCGGTGATTTCAGATGATTAAAATACGCAGAGGACCGGAGCGTCGCCATTTTTCGCGAAACCCGAAATGGGGTCCGTCCGATTTCGGGTGCAAAAAATCAGGCGACGGCCATGGCCTTCGGCGGCCCACGCTCGTCCTGCGTCCGTCCCGGCGCACACTCCGCGCGGCGCCAGGACTCCCGCAAGGACTTGACGCCGTATCGCATGGCCTTGCATTTCGTCTCCGCCGGCGCTCACGCGCCGCACTCCGACGAAACGCTCGGTCCTACGACTACGCAGGGGTCGTCGCATTCCGCTCGCCGCTTACGCTCCCTCGCTTTCCTGTGCTCCTCCACTGAAATAGCCACCATCAGTTACCCGTGGTGAGTACGGATTACCGGTAACTTTGAGCGAGCAGGATTTTTATGGAAGTTTCAGCCGCAAATGGCCGCAAATAAAGGTTATAGCGACTGTCTAGGACCTCCCCGTTTCCAAAGATTTTATCCAGAAATAGCCTGTCTAAAAAGGCAGGTTCTAGGGGTCAGGAAGCGTCGCTGATAGCGGGCCGATCTCGACCGATTTGCGTTGATGTGCGTTTATTGGCGGCAAAAAAAGCTTCCGACTTACCTACCAACAGCTTGTTCCAGCAGTGATTATCATTCGGTGGCCCTGATCAAGACCCCCGGAAGTCGCCGCAGGCGTGAGTTTTTGATAGTCTAGTGGGATTGGCGGTGGTGCTCGAACAGCCCTGAGCATCCGATACGGTAGCAGGCACCATCCCGGCCGTGCGTATAGCCTACGGGTGCAGCTCTTTTGAAACGACACCGGGCGCCGAAAATCCGAGAGTCGAAGCCGGTTTTTCGGACACTTTGTGGAGCTTGCGCACCGTCTATATCACACCACCTCACTCTGAGACCTAGCGACTCACGCCACCCCGTGGATTCGAAAAACTCCGTGGCCCTATTGGCCGCACCGGCGGGGATTGCCTAGGCGGCAGGCTGTGCCTATCGGACAACGATTGAGTAAGGGCGCTGCGGGGAGAAAATTCAGCCGCAAATGAACGCAAATCTATTCAAGAAAAGGTCGACGAGGATGCCCCCACCTCTCGACGTGTTATCGGGTGTGCATTCGAAGCCGGCAAAATCTTGGGTCCTGGGTCTTTGGAGCCCATGTACGAGAAGGCTTTGTGCGTCGAACTGGCCGGGCGCGAACCTTAGGCGATTTCTGTCAAATTTGAAATACCATCTTGCTGGTCTTTTCGTCCGTCTTCCATGGTGCGTCAACCGTTACATAGTCCACTAGGCACCGGTTGTCGCGCCTTGAATACGAACCAAAATCCGGCCCAATGCGGTACTCCATTTTCCGGCAATCGCCTTAGCCGAGCATTTTTCGGCTCATTCGCATTCATTTGCGGCAAAAAAGAAAATATCGAGTAAGCCCGATGGTGGGCACAACTCTTCCTATGGTCGGCTGAACCTTTGTTTCCTAAAGTTTCTCCGCGTCGTTTCAGAAGAGCCGCACCTTATGAAGCTATCTATAAAACTAACTAACCTGTAGGGTGGTCTGTGCCCACCAAATACTACGCCTGACCGGCGGGCATAGCCCACCCTACGAGGATCTTTGCATGAAAATTAACAGACTAGTTATTAGACAGACTCTTGGTCCATCGGCTTCGCGGCAACCTATACGGGGCAGGAATGCCCGATCCTTGTTCAAGCCCGTTAGTGCTTGAGCAATGTGAGAGCGAGGCGAGTGGTTTTCGCTTTACGACTTGAGAAATTGCCGGGACACAATTCTTCAAGGTTCTCCGTAAGTATTGTCGTTATCCACCCCTAGTTTCAGTCGGAGCACCATCAAATGGCACGCATTACCGTAGAGGACTGTCTCGAGCATGTGGACAATCGGTTCGATCTCGTCCTGTTGGGAACCAAACGCGCACGGCAGTTAGCCGGTGGCAGCGAGCCCCTGCTGCCCTGGGAGAACGACAGGCCCACGGTCATGGCCCTGCGCGAGATCGCCGCAGGCCTGTTAAGCGCCGAGTCCATCGCCGCCACGGAGGAGCAGCAGGAAGAGGATGCCGCTAAATCCCTGGAGCAAGCGATTGCCCAAGAGCTGGCCGGGGATTAGCATCGCGAGAGCCCGAATAAACACCACAGAGGACCGTGAAAAATTCCACATTTGGTATTCTTCATGCCACGAAGCGAAAACATCTAGCTGTCTTCAAGCACATAGGGGCTTAAGAGACTGCCTTTTCAAACAGCCTCTACCTAGATAAAACCTTTAAAAACATAGAGTTAATTTTCTATCAGGCCATCTTCTGCAAGGGAATTTCTAGACAGCCTCTAAGGCGGTTTCTGTCCAATGAGTTACATAGTCCACTATGCGCCGGTTACCGCGCCTTGAATACGAACCAAAATCCGGCCCAATTCGGTACTCCATTTTCCGGAAATCGCCTAAAAACAGGCTGTAACGCCATAGCGACAGCTTCGGAAAGCCCCCTAAAGAGGAGGTGATTATATACCCGCCACATATGGATTTTCCGCCGCGATGCCCCCATCTCGTACTCGATAGCGGTGTTGCGAGTCGTCGCAATAGGGGGCTGGCTATTACTCCCCGTCGCGCCTTGCTCTCAGGCACGATAACCGTACCTCACCTGCTGTAAAACCCATATGCGATGGGTATAAAAATGAGGTAACTATTCAATCGGGGCATTGGGGGGCGGCCCTGGAAGGTCAGGACGAGCGAGTTGAAAAGATCGTCTTCGGCCTGGTTGTTGTCGAAGGGAACGCGCCGGTCGGTGAGGAAGCACAGGACCTCGTTGCGGCACTCGCGTAGCCGCCGAATGAGGTTGTAGGTCGGGGATTGTTTGACCCCGCCCGCGGGTGCCGGGACGGCGGGGACGGGGAGAATTGCCGGCTTCGGCTTTGTTAAGGATGGTGTCGTAGCGGGTCCGCAAGTGCTCGCCGTTGCTGGCGGGCAGCGTCTCTAAGGTCCTGGTCCTGCCTCGCCGACCACGGCATTGGCTTGGCATAACAGCGTGATCATATCGGTTGTCCAAGGCTGGCTCGGGGACCTCTCGGTGATGGCGGGCAGCTCGCGCCGATGATGGGCATTGCAGAAGGCATGCAAACATTGGTAGCGCTGGTAGGTTGACCCGTGGTCATGCACCAGTACGCCCACGAATTGGGACAACAGGCCGAATGCATCCAGGGCCTCGGCCCCCCGTTTGGGATGAGGGAAGTAGGCCGTAAGCCGGTTGATGCTGAGCACAGGCAGCCCGTGCAGAGTGCCGTTCACGTGCAGACTGGATTTCATCGGCATGGGCCACTGGCGCCGCGACGAGTGCGTCGCGAATCGCGGTGACTGGCGCCTCCAGGCGGGCGGCGGCCATCCGTATGGCGCGCTGGAGGGTACCCGGTGAGATCAACCAGGCCGGCCAGCTCTTGAGCACCCCAGCGGTGCGCTGGTAGGGCAGCAGCTGATATTGAGTCATGTACACCGCAACGGCCGACACGCTCGGTCCTCCGTATTGCACCGGAGCCTTGATCCCCGCGGGAAACGTGCTGTGTTGCGCCCGCCCGCAGGCACAGGTCCCCGGCAGCGGGATGATCACGCACTGATCGGGGGCATCGACCAGGGAGCGGGTGATGCCGCGCCGACCCGGTTGTCCACCGGGCTTGCGCCCGCTGGGTTGGCGCCGCGAGCGTGGTGGTGGCTTCTTGAACGGAGAGTCTGAGGATGGTGGCCGGCTGGAGTTATGGCTATCCTTAGCCAGACGTGCTTCGAGTTCCTGAATGCGCTCATGCATCTGCTCAATGGCTGCCGTTTGCCCCTCAATGATCGCAGCCTGCTCCGCAACCCGTTCACGCAGCCGCTTCAGCTCGTTGTCAGGGCTTTCTGGAGAGTGGGTTAAGGCGTGTTGTTCAGGCATGGGTTCATGGGTATGCGCGTAGCCTGCTGCTTGGCAAAAAGTCCTGAATAGTTGTAGAATGAGATGAAATGGGGCGAGTACTTCAGGGGCCTCCAAGAATTGCGTCCCTGCATTTTTTTAAGTTCTGACACGAAAACGCGGTTTTCGCTTCGCTTCCAGCCTTCATGTGCTCGAAGGCTAGCGGAACATCCCTGCCCCGCATGGACACCTCGAATGCTTCAAGGTGCCGTTTCCTGGCAGAACGGCTGTGACGGTGGATAAGCCCCGCTACCTGATCAGCGACCTGTGCGCCTTCCTCGATTCCTACCTCACCGCGGACCAAATCCGCGAAGTCTACCGTGCCTATCTGTTCGGTGCCGAGGCCCACGAGGGACAGCGGCGCAAGTCCGGCGAGCCTTATATCTATCATCCCATCGCGGTTACCCGCTTGTTGGCGGGCATGCGCATGGACTACAAATGTCTCATGGCCGCCCTGCTCCACGATGTGATCGAGGACACGAACATGGCTCGGGATCAGCTCGCCGAGGTCTTCGACGAGGAGATTGCGGACCTAGTCGACGGCGTCAGTAAGCTTACCCAGATCGACTTCAGGTCCCGAGAGGAAGCCCAGGCGGCTAGCTTTCGCAAAATGATGCTGGCCATGACCAAAGACATTCGGGTCATCCTCATCAAGCTCGCGGACCGCCTGCACAACATGCGCACCTTGGGCGTCATGGAATCTGAGACCTGTCGCTGCATTTCCCAGGAAACTCTGGATATCTACGCCCCCATTGCCAACCGCCTGGGGCTCTACGATATCCGGGTGGAGCTCGAAGATCTGGGGTTTGCCTACTATTGGCCATGGCGCCACCGGGTTCTGGAGCAGGCCATGAAGCGGACACGCGGCGCACGTACCGGACTGCTAGAGGGTGTGGAGACAACCCTGCAGGAACGCCTGGAGCAGGAAAATATCGCGGGCACCGTAATCGGCCGCCGTAAGCACAGCTACGGCATCTACCTCAAGATGCGGGACAAAAAGCGCTCCTTTTCCGATGTAGTGGATGTCTTCGCCTTCCGCGCGATCGTCGACAAGGTCGATACCTGTTACCGGGTGTTGGGTTTGGTACATAACCTATACAAACCGGTACCGGGACGGTTCAAGGACTACATCGCTATCCCGAAATCGAATGGCTACCAATCCCTACATACCGTACTGCTCGGCCCTCAAGGGTTGCCGATCGAAATCCAAATCCGCACCGAGGACATGCAACATATCGCCGACAGCGGTATCGCCGCCCATTGGATGTACAAATCGGACCACGACGATGGCGGCGGCAGTCCCCAGGCCCTGGCAGCGGATTGGCTGGAAAACTTGGCGGAGATGCAACGTGGGTACGGGGATTCGGTGGAATTTCTCGAACACGTCAAAATCGACCTGTTTCCCGCCGAGGTCTACGTCTTCACACCCCGTGGGCGTATTCTGGTGTTACCGAAAGGGGCCACGGTGGTAGACTTCGCCTACGCTATTCACTCCGACGTGGGCAACACCTGTGTGGCCGCCCGCATCGATCGACATCTCGCGCCCTTGCGCACCGTGCTGCACAACGGCCAGACGGTGGAGATCATTAATACCCCCGAGGCGGTGCCAAAACCGGCTTGGATCAAGTTCGTAGCTACGGGAAAGGCGCGCGCGAATATCCGTTCCTACCTCAAGAATCTGCAACGCCAAGAAGCCGAGGACCTGGGACAACGCCTACTCGACGCCGAGCTCGCGGGCTTCGGTCTGGATTGGCAGCATCTGCCGCAGGAACGTCGGCAAGCTTATTTGGAGACTTCCAATTCGACTTCTCCCGCCCAACTCTTCGCCGACATCGGGCTTGGTAACCGGGTACCGGCCCTAGTGGCACGGCGTTTGATCACCGACAGCAGCGACCAGAAGACGGCGAAAACACAGGCGGGGACGAACAACATCGGGCCGCCGCACCGGTTTCCCATCCGGGGGACGGAGGGAATGGTGGTCAATTTCGCCCGTTGTTGCCGACCGATCCCGGGTGATGACGTGGTGGGCTTGTTCAGTCCCGGCAAAGGGATTGTGGTCCACCGGCAGGAATGCCGTAACCTAGGGGATTTTCAACGCCAAGGAGACAGGTGGCTGGACGTAGAGTGGGCGACTGAATATGAAGCCGATTTCTCCACGGCGATTCGGGTTGAAGCGGATAACCGCCGCGGCGTCCTGGCCACGGTTGCCGCCGCCATTGCCGAGATGGGTTCCAACATCGAAAACGTCCGGTCTCACGAAAAAGACGACGTGAGCACCGCTCTGGAATTTCTGCTCACAGCGCATAACCGCCGGCATCTGGCGCGGATTATCCGCCGGCTGCGGGCAATTCCACCGGTTATGCGAATCTTCCGCGTATCGCATTAGGGTTGCAATCCTGATACGCCATCACAATCTTAGCGGCGCTTTCCCGCGGCTTCGGTGAGCACCCGAAAGCCCATCGGCACAAGGTATCGCCAATGAACGACATGACAGCTGAAGAACGTCTACTACTCACCCGCCGGACCATGGAGCTGCTCGAAAGCTGGGGGCTCGGCGCGAGCGACACCATCAGAATCCTACGCCTACCGGAAACGGTCAAGGCACGGACGGTATCCCGCTTTCGGGAAGATGCACCATTCCCGGACGAGCCGGAGGTCAACCGGCGAGTAGCCTACCTAATGCGCATCGAAGAAGCACTGCACACCTGCTTCCCTCGTAACCCCGAGATGCGGTCCCTGTGGGTCAAACGCGGCAATCGACAATTCGGCACACGTGCCCCCGTCGCCGTCATGCTCGAAAGTGGCGAGCGCGGACTGGCCTCCGTCCTCTCCCACCTCGACTGTACCTTTGCCTGGGACCAAACCGGCTCCAAGAGCGAGTACAGCCAACGTAACGCCTGAGGAGATAAAGACGCCTTTGAAAAATTGCCGGGATGCGATCCTTCAAGGTCGTCTGAACGAATCAGGGGCATCCTGAATTTTTCAAGGTGCCCTGATGAGGTGAAGCCGAAATCATATTTCGACTCGGCGTAGGAAAAACCCAGGAATGGAGCTTTCCAAGGTCCCCAAGATCAGGCAGCACGCGCCGCTACTTCGAACTCCGAAACTGACTTGGTGATACACAAGATCTCGACCGGGAAGTCGACATGATTTGCAAAAATCTCCGTCGGCTTCGAGTCGTAGATCGACCACCCTCGATCCCTGAAATAGCTCTGGGGCTTCTCGGGATACGAAGTGACCTCCGCCCAAATCAGACCGTAGCCGGCATTGATCACGTCATCCAGAAAAGATTGCATCATCGTCTCCCCGATACCCCGACCACGAAAATTCCTGTCTACCTGATAATGCCAGTGCGCACCTGTATCCGGATGGGTAGGACGCTCGCTTTCCCCTTTGAAAATCACATGCGTTGCGAACTGGCGACTGGATTGGTCGAAGAAGGTCCATGGCATGGACAAGGATGCGGCAAAAGATACCACCTGCCTCCGTACCATCTGGTACTGGAGCTTTTCAAATTCCTTCCCCCCCATGGAACCCGTGAGGTATCCGACCAAGCGTCTGCTGGCTTGGTCGATCGCAACATGGATATTATCCTGTTGATACTTGATGTAAGGAGAGAGGATAACCTCAGAAAACCAGCGTTTACAGGGACAGATGGTATCGAATGGCTGACCGAGAAAGGCATTGTCGAATACCAGATCGCCCATCTGTGATTCATCTTCGCCGTCCGGGGAAAAACGGCGAAACAAAATTCCTTTAGAAACCGATACTTCGGATCTCCGCCCTTCATGGCGTGAACGCGCTTTATATTCCAATGCTTCCGAAGGCATGTTGACCTACCACGAGTAGTATCACTTGGAGGGGGTTAAAAATCTCTTTCTTGGAATTTGCTTTACATACGAAGCTAAAAAGTATGCTTTCCGCTTCGCTTCCTAGGCAGCCGGTGATGGGCGGAATCTGGTGGGGCATCTTACCCTAGGCGGGTATCTCGATCTCTGCATGGGGAACTTGAATTTTTAAAGTCCCCCAAGGAAAGTTGAATCAATATATTAGTACGTACTAAATTATTGGTCAACCCCTTCCCCGCAGTATTGTAGGGAGCAAATAAACTGTCTGGACTTGTAGCCCGTGATGTGTCCGGTTTCATTGGACGCCGAGGAGGTGTCCAATGAGCCGAACGAACTTGCTGCAGGAGATTCGGAAAATGAGGTTTGAAGAGGCGTATGGGGGTGGCAAGCAGGCCGCCTGGGACAGGAGGAGGCGATCCGGCTGCCCCGGGGTATGCGAGCGGACCTTTCGGCACTATGTTGACCGCTACGAGGACGAGGGTCTGTAAGGGGTGATCGACAAGCGCCTGGAGCAGGTCTCGCACCGGCGGGTGCTAGGGCGAGGCAAGCGGCGCACCCGCGTAGCCTAGCTAGGCATGATGCTGCACCAGGACGCGAGCACCCACGAATGGGTACCGGGAGTAAGGTAGCCAAGGAGAACCCCACGCCATTTGGCAAGGCCATGGCCCGCTTGGGGATCGAGATGATCCCGGCCTCCTCTCCTGAGGCACGAGGACGCTTAGAGCGCATGTTCCGTACCCAACCAGGGGCGTCTGCCACAGGAGCTGGCTATCGCCGGCATCCGCGACATGACAGCAGCTAACCGCTACCTCGATGAAGTCTATCGACCGGCCTTCAATGCCGAGTTCATGCCGCCAGCGCTGGCGGAGGGATCGGCCTTCGTGACCTGGATTGGCGGCAAGTTGGATGACTTCCTGTGTGAAACCTTCGAACGTATCGTCGGCAAAGCCAACTGCGTGGCCTTCGAGGGGATGGCTTTGCAGATCCCCAAGGACCGCCACCGGATGCATTACATTAAGGTCAAGGTGCGGGTGCATCGTTATCCCGATGGCAACCTCGCCGTGTTCCACGGACCGCGTTGCTTGGTTCGATATGATGCCCAAGGTCAGTCGATTCCGCTCCAGATACAGGTGGTCGCGCAGGTCCGCTGCAGTATCCAAAGCGGACAGTTCTATTTGTTGCCAACACTCCCCGCAGTAGCCGTCGGTGCAAACAATCCACCCGGACTCGAGTAAAATGATAATATCCCTCTGAGTTCGTTCCGGTCCTATGTGCAGTGACAAGAGGTAACCCGGCATGATCTCGATGCCGGATTGCAAAACCTACTTGGTAAAAACAGGTTTCAACCTGCTCGGCAGACTGGGTAGCCCTCTGCTCAATGCAGGTCTTACTCGAAATCTGGATATGTTCATCGACCTGCGCTATGGACCCAAAACCGATCAGCGTCTAGACATACTCAGACCCAAGTCCGCCAACCCCGGCGCTTTGCCCATTCTGGTCTACTTCCATGGTGGCGGCTGGATCAGCGCCGACAAAAAAATTTGTACGGGAATCGCCGCAACCCTCTCGTGCAACGGGCTTCTCATCTTCAATGTCGATTACCGGCTAGCGCCGAAAAGCCGGTTTCCCGCACCACTACAGGATGCCGCTCAGGCCCTGGACTGGATCTACCACAATGCGGCGCGCTATGGTAGCGATCGTGCGACGATCATTTTGGCCGGCGATTCCGCCGGTGCCCAGATCGCTGCTTGGTATGCGAGCGCCCTGCATAACCACAGCCTATTTCAGCGGATCGGGGCCCGAAATCCGGCAAGCGGGATAACCGTTAAAGGATTGCTGCTTTTCTACGGCGTGTACGACTTCAACACGGTAGCCGATGCACGCTTCCCCTTCATAAAGCTATTCGCCCACAGCCTTCTGGGCCAAGATCCGCACAGCTACGCGCAAAACTCCCAGCTAGCATCACCCATCGAGCAGATTTCCCCCGACCTGCCTCCGGTCTGGTTATGCGCAGGTCGACAGGACGGTCTATTCACCCAATCACAGGCCTACGCACGCGCCCTTGCAGACCATGGCGTCCCGTGTCGGACTCTCTTCTTCTCGGATGGATACCGAGCACATCATGGATTCCTCTTCTTTCGATGGCTCAGGTCGTCGCAGATCGCGGTTATGGCCGCCCGCGAATTCCTTCGGGACCACACCGGGATAGAGGTTTAGAAGGCACTACCGATCAGAATCGAGCAAACGATCTCACCCGTGCCGGACAGGGATGACCTCTTTGCAAAGTCCCTTAGATCCAATAAACGCTGCGAGTCATGACCTTCGAGGCCAAACGCATGGCGAGCTTGATGGGGCCCGGCAGGGATGCGCTGCCGGCGGCCTTGGCCACCTTCGCATGCTGCATCTCGTCCGCCTTCATCTGATCGAGAACGGCACGGGTCTTCTCATCACGCAAGGGAATCTTGGCCAAATGCTCGTCGAGATGATTCGACACCTGACGCTCGGTCTCGACCACGAATCCCAGACTCCACTTATCGCCCGCCAAACCGGCGAGCGCACCCATGGTAAAGGAGCCCGCGTACCACAAAGGATTGAGGAAGCTCTTGCGATCACCAAGTTCGGTGATACGGGTCCCGCACCATTGAAGATGGTCGCTCTCCTCCCGGGCCGAGCGCTCCATACTCTGTCGCACCTCGGGCAAGCGGGCGGTGAGGGCCTGGCCCTGATACAGGGCCTGGGCGCACACCTCTCCCGTATGGTTGACTCGCATCAGGCGCGCGATATGTTTGCGCTCGTGCTCCGAAAGCTCGGCCTCGGCGAGGCCAGCCGCCGGATTGGGCCGCTCGGTAGCTTGCGGTCGACCGAACAGAGTGCGTACGGCTTGGTCCAGATTGGCCAGTCCCCGATCGAGAGGACTCGAGTTGCGTATCGTCATGATGGATGATGTATATCCTCACATATGGATTTTCCGCCGCGATGTGCCCGTCTCTCGCACCCAATAGCGGCGTTGCGACTCGTCGCAACAGGGCTGGCTATTCCTCCTCGTCGCGCCTAGCTCTCGGGTACGATAAACTCCCTCGCTTTCCGCAAAACCCATGTGCGACGGGTATAATGGAGAGTCCGGTGGTGATTCGGCTCGATTGTGCGCTCGGGACTCAGCGGGTTTGAGGACCCCTCAGAACATTCAGGATAGGAATACCCCGCCCGCTTGCAAGCATGCCGGTGCTTGGAGGCCAGGAGCAAAGCGAGAGCCGCATTTTCGTTTTGCGACCTGAAAAACTCCAGGGATGGAGCTTTCCAAGGTACCCCCCAGGGTACTCTACGGACCGCGGTTACCTTCGAACTCGGCGATCAAGCGTTGGGCCGCAGTCGTAGGCGGTAGGCGACCCCACATGACCTGGTGCTCGACCTCGGCCCGGATCCGCTCGACCCCCGTGTGTTGGAAGAAGCTGGAACGCAGGTGCTCTTCGACCATCGAATAGACCCAATCCAGAGTCTGGGCGCGCCGGCGTTTTTCAAGTACACCCGAGTCCAGGGTCTGCTTGTGGAATGCCTCGACTACGGCCCACAGCTCGAGGATACCTTCCCCGGTCAATGACGAGCAAGAATAGGCGCGGGTCTGCCATCCGTCCGTGGCCGGGGCCAGATAGTGCAGGGCCCGGTTGTATTCCAATTGGGCGGCCTTGGCGCGGGGCTTGTTATCGCCATCCGCCTTATTGACCAGTAGGGCGTCAGCCAGCTCCATGATACCCTTTTTGATGCCTTGCAGCTCGTCGCCCGCGCCCGCGATCATCACCAACAGGAAGAAATCGACCATGGAACGGACCGTGGTCTCGCTCTGCCCGACACCCACCGTCTCGACCAGGATCACATCGAAGCCCGCCGCCTCGCAAACCAGAATAATCTCCCGGCTCTTGCGGGTCACACCGCCCAGGGTCCCCAAAGACGGGGATGGACGGATAAAGGCCCGCGGGTCCCGGGAAAGCTGCTCCATGCGGGTCTTGTCGCCCAGGATACTACCGCGGTTCACCTTACTACTCGGGTCCACCGCCAACACCGCCACCCGATGGCCCTGCTCGCACAAGTGGAGACCCAAGGTCTCGATAAAGGTGCTCTTACCCGCACCGGGCACGCCGGTAATGCCGACCCGAATAGAACGCTCGGCCCGGGGAAGCACCCGGCGCAGCACCTCTTGGGAGAGCTCCAAGTGCGCGGGCGCGTTGCTCTCCATCAGAGTAATGGCCTGACCCAACACATTGCGGTCACCGGCCACCACCCCATCCACATACTCTTCCACGCTCAAGCGACGGCGGCGCGGAACATCAGTCTTGGCGGCCCGGGCCCGACTGCCCGCCGCCCCCGGCATACCGTCATGCCCCCCCGATACGCCACCCATGACCCGGCCGGCAAACTCCTTGCCAACACCCTGTGGTGCCCATTCGGGCTTGGTGTTTTTGTTCGTCACGACTTTCTTTGGAGATCTCGAGGTCGAATCATTCATCGGAGAAACCGCGGGGCCCATCGAGGCATCGGGTCCCGGACGGCTACATAGAAGCAAAAATCGGGGCCTTATCGCGTGCCCGAGAAGTCATGGAGCGGCTTGCAGACCTGCCGATCTCGGAGAAAACGCTATGAACATCCATCTCCATGCCAATGCGACCACGACCCCGAAGTCTCGCCGTTTATTCAAGCATTCAAGCATCCAGCCAGCCCGTCGCCCGGATCGCCAAGGAGTCAGATATCAGTAAGGATACCATCCGTCGCTGGAAGCACCGTGATGGCGTTGCCGATGGCACTCACACACCACATCGCTTGCAGACGACCCTCACTCCGGCCCAGGAGGTCCTCGTCTGGAGCTGCGTAAGACGTTGCGGCTACGCTGGACGACTTACTGATGGTCACCCGTGAACTCATTCACCCCGACGCCTTCCGATCCAGCCTAGACCGTCGCGTTCTCCAAGCCGCTTTTTTTTCCGGAGCGCCGCCATTTTTCGCGAAACCCGAAATGTGGTCCGTCCGATTTCGGGTGTAAAAAATCAGGCGACGGCCATGGCCGTCGGCGGCCCACGTTCGTCCTGCGTCCGTCCCGGCGCGCACTCCGTACGGCGCCAGGACTCCCGCAAGGACTTGACGCCGTGTCGCATGGCCTTGCCTTTCGTCTCCGCCGGCGCTCACGCGCCGCACTCCGACGAAACGCTCGGCCCTACGGCTACGCGGGGGTCGTCGCACTCCGCTCGTCGCTTACGCTCCCTCGCTTTCCTGTGCTCCCCCATCGTGTCGATCTTGCGATTGGCCCCATCGAAGAGCAAAGGTTCGGCAGGAAGTCTACCACTGCAAATCAAGCACCACCGAACCTCGTATTGGCTCCTGCCGATTGGGCACAAATTCGCATATCAGGCGGCCTCCTGTAAACAGGCTACCTGACGGGCTTCCAGGAAAACCGGACGAGCGCCGGCAAACCGGCGTCTACTCCGATATGACCGGTGGGACGAGAGTAAATGGTGCGCGCGCAGCAAACGCAGAATAGTCTCTTTAGTGAGGCCCGACTGCTCCATTTCAGGCAATACCCCCCAAACCCGCACATAGCGGATTACGGTTGAAGCCGTGATTCCGTTGCAACTCCTGTTAGGATACACGCAATCTTCTCCGATGCAGGCACCTCTTGATAAAAGTGATCGGCACCCAGGAAGGGCCTATGGTCGGTTCTCAATCCCATCGCATGAGGAACAATCGAACATGCACCCTTCATTGAAAATCCGTTTTTTCTCCCTGCTGATCAGTGCGCCGCTCATCGCCCCAAGTGCATTCGCGAGCTTGACCCTGGATACCTTGCAGGACCGCGGCAAGCTACAGTGCAGTGTCAATGCCGGCTAATGGCTTCTCGAGTGTGGATAGTACCGGGAAGTAGATTTGGTATGGACGTGGAGATCTGCCGGGCCGTGGCGGCTGCCATCCTGGGCGATGCCGATAAGGCCGAATTCACACCGCTGACGGCCAAGGAGCGTTTCACGGCTCTCCAGTCCGACGAGATCGATATGTTGTCGCGTACCATGACCTGGACCTTGACCCGAGACAGTGCGCTTGGCCTCAACTTCACGGGTATTACCTATTACGACGGTCAGAGCTTCCTGATCTCCAAGGGGCTCGGGGTCGAGAGTGCTCGGGAGCTCGATAGCACGGCGGTCTGCATCCTCGCCGGCATCACCACCGAGTTCAACCTTTCGGACCATTTTCGCGCCCACGGCATGGAGTACGAGCCGGTTGTCTTCGATACCTCGAACCAAGTCGTAAAGGGGTTTGAGTCCAGCCGCTGTGACGCATTCACCGGCGACCGGTCACAGCTCTATGGTCAACGGATCAAGCTCGCCAAATCCGGACAAGGCGATCATTTTGCCCGAAATCATCTCCAAGGAGCCCCTCGACCCGGTGGTCCGCCAAGGCGATGATGTCTGGATGAACGTGGTCAGCTGGACCCTGTTCGCCATGGTCAATGCCAAGGAGCTAGGCGTGAGCTCGAAGAACCTCGAGCAGATGCAGGCCAGCAAGAATCCCGAGATCCGTATGCCCTGTGGAGCGAAGGCGGCCTACAGTACGCGCCGCCGATCCGTTGAGCCGAGTCCGCTAAAATGTCCGAGGAGCAAAAGATAAGGATGTCCTCCCCATGGTTTGCTCAATTGGGCGACGAGTCGGTTCGTGCCCTGTTGATCCAGGTCCTATTCCTGGCCGCGGTCGCGGGTTTCTTAGTCTTTCTGGTCTTCAATACCCTCGCCAATCTCGAAAGCCGGGGCATAGAGACCGGCTTCGACTTCCTTGCCCGAGAGTCCAGGTTCGGCATCAGCCAAACCCTGAGCCCCCATACCGAGACCTTGAGCTTCGGCCGGGTCTTCATGATTGGGCTCCTGAACACCCTGCTGGTATCGGCACTCGGCATCGTCCTCGCGACTCTGCTCGGATTCCTGATCGGCATCGCCCGCCTGTCCGGCAACTGGCTGATCGCACGCCTTGCCGCGGTCTATATCGAGACCTTCCGCAACATGCCTTTGTTGCTCCAGATCTTCTTCTGGTATGTGTCGGTCCTGGCCGCCCTGTCCCACCCACGCCACAGCCATGCCTTAGGTGAGGCGGTCTTTCTGAACCAACGCGGGCTTTTCATCCCGCAGCCGCTGCTACTCGAGGGTGCAGGATGGGTGCTGGGTGCGGAGCCTTGGCGGTGGCCGGGACCTTTCTGCTCGCACGTCGGTCACGCCGTCACCGCGAACAAACCGGACAGCCGCTGCCGACGCTCCCTCATGCCCTGTTACTCCTGATCGGACTGCCGGGCATTGCCTTCTTTGTCACCGGCCAATCACTCTCCTGGGAGCTGCCGGTCTTGCGGGGTTTCAATTTTCAGGGTGGCTTGAGCATCATCCCCGAGCTCATGGCCCTGCTCATCACCCTGACGATCTATACCGCCACCTTCATCGCCGATGATCATACGCGCCGGCATCCAAGCGGTTCCTCGGGGCCAGACCGAGGCCGCGTCCGCGCTGGGCATGAACCAAGCACAGCGCCTGCGACTGGTCCTGATTCCCCAGGCCCTGCGCGTCATCATCCCACCGTTGACAAGCCGGTATCTGAACCTGTTGAAGAACTCGTCCCTGGCCACGGCGATCGGCTATCCCGATCTAGTCAACGTTTTTTCCGGCACTTCGTTGAATATCACCGGCCAAGCCATCGAGATCATCGCCAGGACCATGGCTATCTACCTGCTGTTCAGCTTGTCGATCTCGGCGTTCATGAACTAGTATAATGCTTGGATCGCCGTGATCGAACGCTGACCGTGACAAATTCCCTCTCTACTAAGGCACAACCTCTCCGCACCCGTCGGGAACCCCTCGCCTGGGTCCGCGCAAATCTGTTCTCGAGCCCCGGTAATTCCCTGCCGACCCTGCTCGCCCTCTCTGCTCTGGATCAGCGTCCCACCCTTCATCCAATAGGCCATCATCGATGCCGATTGGATCGGTAGGTACTCGAGAACTGCACCCTGGCCCCGATCCGGGTGCGCAAAGAATCGCGCTCTGAGGCTCAACGGACGGCACTCGAGTACATGAAGCGGGTGCGAATTCCCGAGCAAGCTGACAAATATCCTGGTCAGCTTTCGGGCGGTCAGCAGCAACGTGTCGCGATTGCTCGCAGTCTGTACATGAATCTACGCATCATGTTGTTTGATGAGCCCAGCTCGGCCCTCAATCCCGAGATGATCAAAGAAGTTCTCGACGTCATGATCGAGCTCGCCGAGGAGGGCATGACCATGCTCTGTGTCACCCACGAAATGGGTTTTGCCCGCACGGTTGCTGACCGCGTGATCTTCATGGACGAAGGATGCATTGTTGAGAGTACGGAGCCAAATGCCTTTTTCGACAACCCAAGGCACGATCGCACGTAAAGAGTTTCTGGGGCAGATTCTGGGCTGAGAGGAGACCGATGTAGCCCTATTCCAGCCCATTCCGAGCGTACGATCGGCTCCGGTGCCTACCCCCGCAAATACCCACATCCAACCACCTTCGTGGGGTACCTTTCCGCGCATTCCGGGGCCTTACGGGGCCCCTAGAAAATTTCGTCCTTGGAATCTTTCAAGCCGTAAGGCGAAAGGATGCGGCTCTTTTGAAACGACGCGGAGAAACTTGGAAACAAAGATTCAGCCGACCAGAGGGTGGGCTGAGCCTGCCTTTGTGCTTACTCGATACTTTCTTTTTTGCCGCAAATGAACGCGAATGGACGCAAATAAGCCGAAAAATGGGTGTTGTTATTGCCTTGTTGATTCTTGGGATTCGCTGTCAGAGATGTCTTTAGATTATGAATACCTGGAAGCAACCGAATTATAACACTACTAATTTTCCAAGGTGCCTTATATTGACACCCACCG
>Ga0209457_1000141_pt1 | contig 24314 bp, 29 predicted proteins | sample WorMetHEROISLAND_5_FD_187410 | JGI IMG/M metagenome (GOLD analysis project Ga0209457, IMG submission 187410) | Marine gutless worms symbiont microbial communities from Max Planck institute for Marine Microbiology, Germany - Olavius sp. 5 HERON... ... | reverse complement strand
CGCGAGTTGATCAGATTCACTGGGAACCCTCGGGCATCGAGCACCTCGTACAGAGGGATCCAATACACTCCGGTAGCTGCCATCGCCATCACCTCGACATCCAGCGACTTCAGCCAGTCGGCCAGGGTGTAGAGATCGTCGCTGAAGGTGCTGAAACACCGAACCGGCTTGTCGTTGCGGTCCGGATCGACCGCGACCCAGTGCTCCCGGCTACCAATGTTAGCCCTCGCGCAGCGGGGATGAACGATTTGCCGTGGCTGTTTTTTGGACTCGCGCGCCATGGCCGATGCCCTCATGCTGGAAAGTGGGGGCGTGGGGAAACACAGCGGCGAAGGATTCAATCTCTCCTACGAGGTCCTGGCTTACGCTAAGCCGTCAACGACACCACGCCGATACCGTGCGGGCCACTCTCTTTTGGCGGGTACAAACACACCAGTGCCTGAACGGCCTCGGTTTCCCGTGGCCCCTCTATAATAAAGGCTGCGGGGAGAGAATTCAGCCGCAAATAAAAATCAACCTTATGTTTTTAAAGGCATTATCCAGATAGAGACTGTCTAAAAAAGCAGTCTCTTAGGTCCTGGGTTTTTAGAGTCCGTGTACGAGAATGCTTTGTCGAACGGGCCGAACGCGGACCTTAGCCGAGTATTTTTCGGCTCATTTGCGTTCATTTGGGCAAAAAAGAAAATATCCAGTAAGCGCATCGGTTTTCGCTTTGCTAGGATTTTTCAAGCAGTTGCGTGCTTGAAAGCTGGCGGGACCTCCCGGCCCCGCATGGGCACTTGAATTTTTCAAGATGCCATCGAGATCACGCCATACCATAGGATACGGCCAGCCCCCATGTCGATCAGTGATGACGAGAGGACCCGACTCATCCCCCAGGGCACCTATCCCCGCAGCCGGACTACCGATCCGGCGACTGGAGGAGAACAACTACGCCCCGGCGATCCGCGTCGCCCTCGCCAGCCAAGAGCTACCGCTCCAGTTCTTGTATCTCGCCATGCAAGAATCGAACTTCCGGCCGCGCATCGTGGGCCCACCACCCACCCGCTATGGCCACGCCAAAGGTATGTGGCAATTCATCCCTTTCACGGGGGCGCGCTACGACCTGAGGATCGGACCGCTGAAAGACACGGGATGGTATGACCCAGCCGACGAACGCCACGATATCAAAAAGGTCTCCTACGCTGCGGCCAGATACTTGAAAGACATCTATCGTACCGACGCCCAGGCCTCGGGGCTGCTGGTGATGGCTTCTGGGGCGAGGGCAACATCATCAAGCGCCTGCGCAAGATGCCAGAGAATCCCCGTGAACGCAATTTCTGGGGTGTAAGGTCGAGATGCTTGGCCTTCACACCAGTGTCTGATAGACCTCGGTTCCCCGCGGCCCCTCTATCTTGCCACTTGTTTGCTATGCGACAGCGCGCCACCTACCGGGGGAGTGGGTTCTCTTTTGAAACGACGCGGAGAAACCTAGCAACAAAGGCTTAGAGAGGTGTTAGCGAGAAGATATTGAAGACAGGGCCTAGTTTTGGGTATGAAACTGAAGGGATGAAACTTTTGCCCCATACCCAAGGAGGCCCCATCGATGAAATCTTACACGATTACGGTCGCCGCGATCGAGCATTACACGGAGCCCCAGCGCACTTTGAACAGCTGCTCGGTAGGCTCACGCATAAGGCAACCCAGCGGGTAACCCACGGTGAATTGGAGGCTATGGTGCCAGCCGAAGGGAGCGAGTTGTTGCGTCGGATGATCCAGGGGTATTTCGACCAGCGGGGTGCCGAGGAGCCCATCCACGCGCGCGTGGTGGGAAGAGGATGGGATCGTGAGGACCCATCGGCGTGAAGGCGGCAAACGGAATCTAGAGCCCCGCTTTGGGGAGGTGGTCATCACCCGCCGTGGCTATGGGAGGCGGGGTGTGAAGAGTGCCTTTCCCCTGGATGCGGAGCTGAACCTACCGCCAGACCAGTACTCGCATAGACGGCGAGAAGTCCTTGTGGAACAGGTTATTCGCGGATCATTCGATGAGGCGGTGGGGCAGTTGGAAGGTTCGGGTGGTGGGCAGATGGCAAAGCGGCAGGCCGAGGAGGTGGCCGTGCACCTGAGCCAGGACTTCGACACCTTTTATGGTCAGGCGCGAGCACGGCCCCAAATGGCTCGGGATAAGGGCACGCTTCTGGTGATCAGCGCCGATGGCAAGGGTATCGTGATGCATCCTAAGGGTCTGTGCGCAGCCACTCGTAGGGCCATGGAGCGAGAGGAGCACAAACAACACACACGGCTCCGTCCCGGGGAGAAGAAGAACCGCAAGCGGATGGCCACGGTGGTCTCGGTCTACGAGGTCGATCCCTATCCGCGCACCGCCAAGTCGATCCTGGGTCTTGAACAACCGCCCGAGCGGAAACGGCCGCGACCAGAGAACAAACGCACCTGGGCCCGGGTGGAGGCCGATCAAGGGACGGTGATTGAGCAGGCCTGTGCCGAAGCTGTGCGCCGTAATCCTGACCAGCAGATGCGCTGGGTGGTGTTGACCGATGGCCAGCCAGACCTGCTGCGCAAGTCTCGGCCGTCGCCAAGCGCTATCCGGTCGATCCCGTAGTGGCCCAGGATTTTGTCCATGTCCTCTGAATACCTCTGGAAGGTCGCCTATGTGCTACACCCCGAGGTCGCCGAAGAACATGAAAGCTGGGTGATGGACCGGACCACAGCCGTACTCGAAGGCCAAGCCCAAGACGTGGCAGTGGGCTTGCACCGCGCCGCTACCCGTAAACAGCTTGGCCAAAGCGAACGCAAACCGATAGACAAAGCCGCCGACTACATCGACAACAATCAGAAACGACTCCAATACGATCAAGCCCTGGCACTGGCATATGGGCTGCCGATCGCGACCGGGGTTATCGAAGGCGCCTGCCGTTACCTGGTCAAGGATCGGATGGATATTACCGGTGCGCGTTGGAGTCTGGAGCAAGCTAAGGCCATCCTCAAACTACGCTTGCTGAAGGTCAGTGGCGACTTGGCCGCCTACCTGGCGTTTCATTTCGAACAGAAGCATAAACACCATTACCCCGGACCGCCGATCCCTCTGGCCGAGCGCAAGGCGGCTTGAAATGGACGGTGTGCCAGCTCCACAACGGGACCGAAAAACCGATCTGAACTCTCAGATTGTTGGACGCCCGGCGTCGTTTCAAAAGAGAACCCACCCCACCGGTAGGTGGCATGCTGTCGCGCAGCAAACAAGTGGCAAGATAGGAGGCTGCGGGGAACCGAGACCGTTCAGACACTAGTGTGAAGGCTAGGCATCTCGGCTTTACAGTCCGTGAGGTCGCTTGACGTGTAAGAATAAATTCAATTGTAAAACACTATGTTACGAGACGTTTGATGAGAGCCGCACCCATCGGCAATCAGGGCCAATCGGTGATTGTGATGCTCACGGCGAACGCCGGCGGAATAGCAGATATCGCGCAAGAGCGGTGCTTCGGTTGCGGATAGGAAATCCAGGTAAGACCGAACCAGGGCGGACAATGCCTTTTCGCTGCGCGCCGAAAATGGCAATAGGTAAGGGGCGTCGGAGGCATCCTCCACGGGCAACTTCTCCATCGCCGGGGCCTTTTCCAGAATGACATGGGCATTGGGTACTCCCATAACTGAAAGAGTTGATCCCGATATAGGCTGGCTGTTTGCCCTCGGGCATCGGTTCCAGCTTTCTGGGAAGTCGAAGCCTCAATTCCTCGAAGGAAATCTTAGGATTCGGGTCTTCCAGATTGGCCACCGGCGGTATCTGTCTGTGCGTCAGACAAAGGACGCTCTTGATTACACCAGCAATGCCCACTGCCGCCTCCAAATGACCAATATTCGCCTTTACGGAACCCACCAAGCATCCATCACCCAGTGAACGACCCCGGTTCAACACGCTGCCCAACGCATTGCACTCGGGGGGATCGCCCACTGCCGTACCTGTGCCATGGACCTCGAAATAGGCGATTTCACCCGGTACGATACCGGACCTTTCGCATACCTGCCAGATCAGTGCAGCCTTAGGTATCCCCATTGGGTAGCGTAATGCCCTCCGTGCGGCCATCCTGATTGACGTCCGTGCCGCGCACCACGGCATAGGTCAAATCACCATCCCGCATGGCGGCAGACAGGGGTTTCAGCACTACGATGCCTGCGCCTTCGCCACACCCGTAGCCGTCGTCGCGGGCATCAAAGCTCTTGCTACGCCCATCTTCGGCAAGAAGCTGGCTTTTTACACATGCTTATGGGTGCTTCAGGGCGATACATGAAGTTCACGCCACCTACTAGGGCGAGTCCCGATTCCCCGGCACGAAGCGATTGACAGGCTTGATGAAACGCCACCAGCAACGAGGAACAGGCAGTATCCAAGGTCATATAGGGGCCGCGCAGATCCGCGCGTAGGCAATATGCGCCGAGAGCATGGTATGGGTGAAATTCATCGCGCTGTAGGTTCCGACTAGATCACGGTTATGAACGCTGATAGTCGTCATCGTGTGATCTACTATGAAACCGCCGATAAACACCCCGGTGGTCGACTCTGCCAGAGTTCTTTCGGCGCTAATTCTGCGCCTTCCAGGGCTTCCCAGGTGACCTCCAGTAGCAGCCTCTGGGGGGTCCAGGGTTTCCACCTCCCGTGGTAAGATACCGAAAAACAGCGCATCCATCCGATCGATTGGCTGGTACAGATAGGCACCATGCTTCGTGTAGGTCTTGCCGGATTTGTTCGGGTCTGGATCATAAAATCGCCGCACGTCCCAACGATCCGGCGGTACTTCGATGATCTCGCCACGCCCTTCACAGAGCATTTGCTAAAACCTTTGAGGATTTTCCGCATCGCTGGGGAAACGACATCCCATACCGATGATGGTGATAGGCATCGACTCGGTTTGCTTTACAAGAGTTGTGTTACTTTTCTTGCTCATCATGGGTCTCTTGGAGCTCTCTGGCGTTTGGTGTGGGTAGCGGGTCATAGCGACCTGACTCAAGTCGTGATGGGAAGCCCCGACCGGACGACGAACGGAGAAGTCGGCAGCTGGGTCAACTTACCCGCCACAAGGTAGAGGATGGGAATCAGGTGCCTGGTGGTCCCGTAGCCGCGGGCCCTGGCTTTGGCGGCCTGGATGAGCGAATTGACCGCCTCGACACGGCCGTTGATGAGCTTGGAGTCGAACGCATTGAGGAGGCCTGGCCAGTGCTTCTTAAAGCGTCTTGGCCACCGCGTTGATCGGCTCCAGGCGGTAACGGCGCGCCCAACTGTACCATCTGTCGAGGAACAGCCCGGCTTGCGCCGCGCTCTGAGCGCTGTGGAAGATCTCACGTAACGTCTCCTGGATCCGGAAGCCACGGTGTGTCTTGAGGTTTCGGCGCTTGAGTTCCGCAAACGGGGCTTTCTGGCGGTTACTCCAAGCGTGCTTGTCCTTGAGCCAGATGTAGCGTGTACGCCGCAGCTCCGGGGCCCTTTTGACTTCTTGGCGGCGCACTTCGTCAACCGCCTTGTTGACGAGCTGAATGACGTGAAACTCATCGCAGGTGATCGCCGCCCAGGGCCGATGCTCACACACGCCAACCTGGTAGCTTGCCGACATATCCATACAGACCGCGCCGATGTTCTCGGCACAGACGCCAGGAGCCTCGAGCGCATCGGCAAATTGGGCCACAACCTAGGCTTTTCGCCTTTCGCAAGGCATAGAGCCCACGCGGAGCATCGAGATCGTGAAACAAGCTCATGTAATGTGTGTCCACGCCGCGAGGCGGTCTCGTCGAGACTAACCGAGATGACGGTCGAGAAGTCCTCTTGAGCGTGCGCCTGATCGACGTAATGATCAAGGGTGCGCCAGACGCGCCCGTCGCTGACGCCAGGCAGACGCCCGTCGCGCTCAAGCGTGTCGTGGACCGGCTGGTGTTCCGCCTCACAATGCGAACAAGAGAATCGTGTCCCCGGGGCGAAGGCGCGGTGGAAATCGATCCGGCCCGATTTGGGATCGCAGACCACGTCAACGACCTCCCAAGGAGCCGAAAGGCCGAGCGCAACGATAAACAACGACAACGGGTCCATGATGAAAACCTCCGACGTTTGGCCTGGCGACGGATCCGAGCCTACAGGCGAAAAGAAGGGCACAGAGTAGGCTTGGAGCAGGCTACCCTACGCGATGGGAAAAATGGCGCTACCCACACCAAACGCAAGAGAGCCCTCTTTTAAAACGATACCGGGGGTCCAAAATCCAAGAGTCGAGGCCAGTTTATCAGACACCTTGTGGAGCTTATGCACCATCCATATCACGCCGCCTCGCTTTGAGACTTAGCGATCCACGCCGCCCCGTAGAATCGAAAGATTCAGCCACAAATAAATGCCAATGAACGCAAATCTATCAGACTTGTTCCCCTTGCAATATGATTTAAAATCAGAATGTTATAGGATAAGACTTATCGTCTAGCCCTTTGTTCCTCGGTTAATCACTATCGTGTCGGCTCCCTATTACAAAATAATTGGTTGATTTTTAAGAGATTTATATCTGGAACAAGTCTATTCAAGAAAAGTCGATGAGGATGAACTCACCTCTCGGCGTGTTATCGGGTATGCATTCGAAGTCGGCAACGTCTTGGGTCCTGGGTCTTTGGAGTCCGTGTACGAAGAAGACTTTGTGCCTCGAGCTGGCCGAGCGCGGACCTCGGCCGAGCATTTTTCGGTGTTGTTATTGATTTGTTGGTTTTAAGATTCGATGCTAGAGGGTAACTATTCAGCTACTCCAATTGGGGCATTGGGGGTTGCTCTTGGAACGTCAGGACAAGCGAGTTGAAAAGATCGTCGGACTGTTTGCGGCGGGTCGAAAGGCAGGAGCGGATGATGGCAAAGGCATCTTCGCCGGTTTCGGAGCGGAAACAACCGGAGACTTTCTGCTTGAGCTTGGGCATTCACAGGTTGCGTTCGGCCTGGTTCTTGTCGAAGGGAACGTGCAGGTCGGTGAGAAAGCGCAGGACCTCATTGCGGTGCTCGCGCAGTTGCCGAATGAGGTTGCAGGCCGGGGATTGCTTGACTTGCCCGCGGGTGCCAGGACGGCGGGGACGGGGAGGATTGCCGGCTTTGGCTTTGGCTTCGATGAGGATGGTGTCGTAGCGGGTCCGCAAGCGCTCGACGTCTCCGGTGAGCAACGCCTTGAGGTCCTGGGCCTGGGCCTCGCTGACCAGGGCATTGGCTTGGCACAACAACGCAATCATATCGGTTGCCCACGGCTGGCTCGGGGACCTCTCAGCGATAGCGGTTAGCTCACGTAGATGATGGGTATTGCAGAAGGCATGCCAACATGGGTAGCGCTGGCAGGCTGACCAGTGGCTATGCACGAGTATGCCAGCGAACAACGTCAACAAGCCGAACGCATCCAGGGCCTCGGCACCATGTTTGGGATGAGGGAAGTAGGCTGTAAGCCGGTCGGTGTTGAGTACGTGTAGCCAGTACAGGTTGCCGTTCACGCACCGGCCGGTTTCGCCGGCATGGGCCACTGGCGCGGCGATGAGTGCGCGGCGAATCGCGTTGACTGTCGCCTCCAGGCAGGTAGCCGCCACCCGTACGGCGCGCTGGAGGGTGCCCGGTGAGATCCCCAGGCCGGCCAGCTCATTGGGCACCCCGGCGGTGCGCTGGTAGGGCAACAACTGGTATTGGGTCATGTAGACCGCAAAGGCCAATACGCCCGGTCCGTATTGCACCGGGGCCTCAATCCCTGCAGGAAACGTGCTGCGTTGCGCGCACCCACAGGCACAGGTTCCGCCGACAATGCGGTACTCGATGTACCTTACGCTGGATCTCCACCTCGACCACCTAGCATCGCTCCGCGAGCACTGTAGCCGCGATCCTGGTGCCGCAACGTCCGCAGGCGCAGGTCCCTGTCAACGGGATGATCACGCACTGGTCGGGGTGATCGACCAGGGAGCGAGTGACACCGCGTCGGCCCGGTTGTCCACTGGGCTTGTGCCCGCTTGGCTAGCGTTGCAAGCGTGGTGGTGGCTTCTTGAACGGTGAGTCCGAGGATGGTGGTCGGCTGGAGTTGTGGCTATCCTTGGCCCGGCGCGCTTCCAACTCCCGGATGCGCTCACGCAGCTGCTCAATGAGCGCCGTCTGCTCCGCCACCCGTTCACGCAACCGCTTAAGCTCGTCGTCAGGGTTTTCCGGAGAATGGGTTAGGGTGTGTTATCCCAGCATGGGAATAGATTACGTGTGTAGCCTGCCGCTTGGCAAGAGGTCCTGAATAGTTACAACCATCCTTGACAGGCTGGATAGGCGCAAAAGAGGGGGGCTGCAAGAGGGGATCGGGGCAAACTCAGCAACAGCAGGACATTAGGCTTGATCCGCCGGATGCCCCGATCCCCTCTTGCCCGCATTGTGTTGCGCCCATCCAGCCTGTCAAGGAAGCAGCCGCTACGCGGTGGTTTCCTTTTCCTCCCACACCAAACGCAAGAGAGCCACATTTCGTTTTGCTCTCAGCTTCCAAGCACTGAGGTGTTTGAAAGCTGGCGGGGCATCCCTGTTCTCAATGTGCTCTTCGCTCTACCCGGCTAGCACGTGCTCGATCGGCAGTCGGGGTCGCGGTAGAGATTGGGGTACCTGTGCTGCGACGGTGGCGTCGAGCCCCATTGAGAATAGGGTGAGGAGGACCATGGAGGCGAGGGAAAGGGCGGGAAGCGACGGTCCGGTCGGTCGTAGGGACTTTGCCAACGGCCCCGGGCCCCGGGCGATTTCTCTTGCGGTCGAAAACTGTAGACCTCCGGTGGCGGATCGGTGGTGGCGGGAGGGTATGGCGTCGGCGGGCTCGGTGGCGTCTGCGGGGATGGACGATACGGCATTACGGAACGGCCGGCATGCCAATCGGGATAGGTCCCCCCTTGCTTACGCCGTTGCTCCCGCTCCGTCAGGGGCCGGAAGCGATAGGTATCGGAATAGGGTTGCTCGAGGTAGGTTTTTTCCCGCGCGCCGTAGAGTCGGGGCGGATTGTAGGTATCGGGGTGCCCGACAACTCCGTAGTCGTAGCGCGATATCGGCGGGGCCGGCCCCCGCGATTGGAGGTTCCGATCGATGGTGGACTCCGAGCCATCGCCCCGGTGGCCGGGGTCCACAGGCTCTTCTTCGGAGCCTAGGATCAGGAACCCCAGGGCCAGGATCGCCAGTAGACCAATAGTGCGTGATTGGGTGCTCACGGTTCGTGAAATCTACATGGTTTCCATAATCTTGTCGATGGATTATAAGGCGTTTTAAAAAATTCCGTCTTTGGAATTTTTGTATGACTCCGGAGCACCGGGATGGCTATGCGACCGCTTCGATCAGCGCATCACGGAAGACGCGGAAGTTGCCGTAACCCTTTTCTTGGTAACCAATATTCCTACCTATCTCCCAGGCAACCTCGACCTTGCGCAGACCACTTTGGAAATAGCCCGCCTGTTTCAACAACCGCTCCAGCATCTCTCAGGTACCACCGGCAATGGCATCGGGGTCGCGGTAAGCGGCTTTGTCGGGAACTCTATCACACAGTGCATCTACTGGTTAGGATCACGGCGCACGGCTTCGGCACAGGCCTGCTCAATCACCGTCCCTTAATCGGCCTCCACCCGGGTCCAGGTGCGTTTGTTCTCTGGTCGTGGCGTTTCCGCTCGGGCGGTTGTTCAAGACCTAGGATCGACTCGGCGGTGCGCGGGTAGGGATCGACCTCGTAAACCGAGGCCACCGTGGCCATCCGCTGCGGTTCTTCTTCGGCTTTCTTGCGTTTGGTGTGGGTAGCGGGTCATAGTGACCTGACTCGAGTCGTGATGGGACGCCCCGACTGGACGACGAACGGAGAAGTCGGCAGCTGGGTCAACTTATCCGCCACAAGGTAGAGGATGGGAATCAAGTGCTTGGTAGTCCCGTAGCCGCGGGCCCCGGCTTTGGCGACCTGGATGAGCGAATTGACCGCCTTGACACGGTCGTTGGTGAGCCGCCTGGAATCGAACGCATTGAGGAGGCTTGGCCAGTGCTTCTAAGCGTCTTGGCCACCGCTTTGATCGGCTCCAGGCGACAACGGCGCGCCCAGCTGTACCATCTGTCGAGGAGTGGCTCGGCTTGCGCCGCGCTCTGAGCGCTGTGGAAGATCTCGCGTAACGTCTCCTAGATCCGGAAGCCATGGTGTGTCTTGAGGTTTCGGCACTTGAGTTCCGCAAACGGGGCTTTCTGGCAGTTACTCCAAGCGTGCTTGTCCTTGCGGATGTAGCGTGTACGCCGCAGCTCCGGGACCCTTTTGACTTCTTGGCGACGCACTTCGTCAACCGCCTTGTTGACGAGCTGAATGGCGTGAAACTCATCGACGGTGATCGCCATCCAGGGCCGATTCTCATACACTCCAGCCTGGTAGCTTGCCGACATATCCATACAGACCGCACGAATGTTCTCGGCACAGGCGCCATGAGCCTCGAGCGCATCGGCAAATTAGGCTACGACCTGGGCTTTTCGCCCTTCGCAGGCATAGAGCCCACGCGGGGCATCGAGATCGTGAAACAAGCTCATGTAATTGTGTCCACGCCGCGAGGCGGTCTCGTCGAGACCAACCGAGGTGACGGTCGAGAAGTCCTCCTGAGTGTGCGCCTGATCGACGTAATGACCGAAGGTGCGCCAGACGCGCCCGTCGCTGACGCCAGGCAATTGAGCGATCTGAGAGACCGCCATCGCCTTATAGAAGGTGACCAGTAAGGCCTCCATCCGTAGGCTGAAGCCGCTGTTGGGGCGCGCCCAGGGCACCACGACCTGGGGGTAGTCTAGGCGCAGGTCCTGCAGCGCACACGGGGTACCTTGGCGTGGATGTAGGCTTGGAATTGAAAGAAGTTCAGGTGACGCCAGTCGCGCTCAAGCGTGTCGTGGACCGACTGGTGTTCCGCCCCACAATGCGGACAAGAGAATCGTGTCCCCGGGGCGAAGGTGCGGTGGAAATCGATCCGGCCTGATTTGGGATCGAAGGCCAAGTCAACGACCTCCCAAGGAGCCGGAAGGCCGAGCACAACGGTAAACAACGACAACGGGTCCATGATGAAACCCTCCGACGTTTGGCCTGGCGACGGGTTCGAGCTTACAGGCAAAAAGAAGGGCACAGAGTAGGCTTGGAGCGGGCTACCCTGCGCGATGGGAAAAATGGCGCTACCCACACCAAACGCAAGAGAGCCTCTTCTTCTCCTCGGGACGGAGCCGTGTGTGTTGTTTGTGCTCCTCTCGCTCCATGGCCCTACGAGTGGCTTCGCGCAGACCCTTGGGATGGCATCACGATACCCTTGCCATCGGCGCTGATCACCAGAAGCTTGCCCTCATCCCGAGCCATTTGGGGCCGTGCTTGCGCCTGATCATAAAAGGTGTCGAAGTCCTGGTTTAGGTGCACGGCCACCTCCTAGGCTTGCCACTTCGCCATTTGCCCACCACCCGAACCTTCCAACTGCCCCACCACCTCATCGAATGATCCGCGAACAACCTGTTCCACAAAGACTTCTCGCCGTCCATGCGAGTACTGGTCTGGCGGTAGATTCAGCTCCGCATCCAGGGGAAAGACACTCTTCACACCCCGCCCCCATAGCCACGGCGGGTGATGACCACCTCCCCAAAGCGGGGCTCTAGATTCCGTTTGTTGCCTTCACGCCGATGGATCCTCACGATCCCATCCTCTTCCACCACGCGCGCGTGGCTGGGCGCCTTGGCACCCCGCTGGTTGAAATACCCCTGGATCGTCCGACGCAACAACGCACTCCCTGCGGTTTGCACCATAATCTCCAATTCACTGTGGGCAACCCTCTGGGTTGCCTCATGCGTGAGCCTACCGAGCAGCTGTTCAAAGTGCGCTGGGGCTCCGCGTAATGCGCGAGCGCGGCGACCGTAATCGTGTAAGATTTCATCGACGGGGCCCCCTTGGGTATGGGGCAAAAGTTTCATCCCTTCAGTTTCATGCCCAACACGAGGCCCTGTCTTCAATATCTTATCGCTAATACCTCTCTGAGCCTTTGTTTCTAGGTTTAAGCCTTTGTTGCTAGGTTTCTCCGCGTCGTTCCATAAGAGCCGCACCCCTTTCCTTTTAGCAGCACGCAATCATTACCGTCGCGATCCACGATGACCACGATGCGCCACTTTTCCGGTAACCAAGCAGCGTACCCTCTTAATCGCTGCGGTAGCTTGCCCGGCAAGTCGTCTTTGCACTGATATGGGTAAATACCGAAGGTTCGGTCCTCCCCGAGCAACCGGGGCAACAGCTTCCTGAGAAATGCCTCCATGGAAGGCTCCTCCACCAGGATTTCCAAGTGTGTTGCCCTCATCCTTTTGGCCTCCGCGACGGGGCCGCCCTGGTCGACAAGAGGGTCCCCAGGCCGAATCGATCCTCCATCCAGAGATGCCCCAACGAGGCACTGGCATCCATGAGCTCTTTTACCCCGTGAATATCCGCGGCCCGCTTCGATTGGGTGTAACCATCCTCATCCCGGTAGAGCATACGTAAGCTCCTCGAGCCTAAGTGTATTCACGAAAAATGGCGAGTATGTCATCATCAAGAGCTGCCCGCGCTCGGAAGCAGCCCAGCACTCTTCACCTAATTCCGGTAGTAAACGCGGGTGGAGAAAATTCTCCGGCTCCTTGATGCCGATAAAGGAGGGCAAATCAGGATCATGGAGAAGCACAAGGTAGGCAAGCATCTCAGGTGTCCTATCGGACGCAAAACGTGCCAGGATGGGGTGTTCGAACGGAGCGTCTTTGATCCGTAGCAGCAGGCGTCCGTCAGGCATCGGCCCCGCCAAAACAGCCTCGACGCGCGGAACGCGCACGCGAAGCACCTCGAAGATCCGATCTAGTCGCCCAAGGTGCTGCTCGATCAAATATTGGATGACGTTGGCGAGATTATCCCCGGTTCCGGACAGGCGTTCCTGTAACTCTGCTTCCGGTTGCCCTCTCGTGTCATCGACAGAGAAGTACGAGACATACCAGCCGGTGATGAAGTCCCGCAATGCGCCAACACGAGGGTGATCCGGAAGCTGGCCAAGCGCGTTGACGGCAATGAGGTCTGACGACTTGAGCGGGGTCTCCGACCGGCTGGCTTGCTCATCCGGTAGTTCCCCGCTGATCACGCGACCCTGCCTGATCTCGATGGTGATGGGACCGTCGCTCCCGCGGGTCTTGAGCTCCTTGGCTCGGCCACGCTTAATCCCAGGCCCGGCGCAGGCCGAATTCGAAGCACTCCGATAGGAAAGCGAAAACATCGAAGAAGGTCGACTTGCCGCTCCCATTGGGATCGAGTAGGGCGGTCACCGGCGTGATGTTCTCGATTTCGACTCGCTTCAGGGCCCTATAGTTCTCGACCCTCAGGTACTCGATCCTTGCGCGAGCATTTTGTTTCATATCGTCAATCCTGCTCGATTCGGATCTCGGACTCGTCGTACTCCCACCAAGCGAAGCCGGGGTCTGGGCACCCGGTAGCCGGTGGTATTTCCTCCGTGCGCCCCTCCTACTCGACACCGCTGGTCGAACGTATCGGGGTAGCTCCCGGCCGACATCCGGCTCAGAGAGATGCCTCCGCGACCTGTGCCTCGGCGTCTTTATCACGCTCGATCAGGGCATAGGCGGAGTGGTTGTGGATCGACTCGAAGTTCTCCGATTCCACGCGGTAGGCGCCGACTCGCTCGTCTTGATTCAGCTTGCCGGCCACGTCCCGCACCATGTCCTCGACAAACTTGGGGTTGTTGTAGGCCCGCTCGGTGACCTGTTTCTCATCCGGGCGTTTGAGCAGGCCGTAAAGCTCGCAGGAGGCCTCTTGCTCGACCAGCGCGATAAGCTCTTCGATCCAGATGAACCCCCGGCTACGGACCTGCACCGTGACATGGGAGCGTTGGTTATGGGCGCCATATTCGGCGATCTCCCGCGAGCAGGGACACAGGCTGGTCACGGGCACCACCACCTTGATGAACATTTCGGGTCGACCGTGGCGGATCTCGCCGATGAAGGTCACGTCATAATCCATGAGACTGCGGACTTTGCTAACCGGCGCTATCTTGTTGACGAAGTAGGGAAAATCCATCTCGATGTGACCGGCCGCGGACTCCAAGTGCGTGGTCATTTCATGGAGCATTTCCTTGAAAGAAGTGATACTGAGCTCCCGCTCGTGGCTATTGAGGATCTGCACGAACCGGGACATGTGCGTGCCCTTGAAGTTATGGGGCAAATGCACGTACATCTTGAAGTTGGCCACTGTATGTTGCTCGCCGTCGCTCCGGTCGCGCACCCGCACGGGGTGCCGAATATCCTTGATACCGACCTTATCAATCGCGAGGCGACGGCTGTCGGTATTGCTCTGGACATCGGCGATGGCCGGGGTGGCAAAGTTCGTCTTCAAGGCTGATTCCATAGCTGGTTCCTAGAGGTACGAAGCAACGATGTCGGGACGGATTTCCAGTGCCGGGGGCCTAGCCGGGTGCTCCGAACATGGGGATTATCACATGACTTTGCGAGAGGTCCTCGGTAACTTGGTAGGCATGGGCTTGTCTGCGCTTCATCCGATATGGGTGCGGCTTTCCTGAAACGACGCGGAGAAACCCGGAGACAAAGGCTTAGAGGCTGTCTAAAAATTTATTAATAATGAAAACTCAACGAACAGCCATGGAGGAGCACAGGAAAGCGAGGGAGCGTAAGCGGCGAGCGGAGTGCGACGGCCCCCGCGTAGCCGTAGGGCCGAGCGTTTCGTCAGAGTGCGGCGCGTGAGCGTCGGCGGAGACGAAATGCAAGGCCGTGCGACACGGCGTCAAGTCATTGCGGAAGTCCTGGCACCGCGCGGAGTGCGCGTCGGGACGGACGCAGGACGAACGTGGCCACCGAAGGCCATGGCCGTCGCCTGATTTTTTGCGAAACCCGAAATCGGACGGACCCCATTTCGGGTTTCGCGAAAAATGGCGACGCTCCGGTTTATAGGGTGTCTGATGATTACAGATTTGCCGGAGAAGCAAACGACTGGATGCGAAATAAACCTGTGTTTCGCTCGAAGTTGGTTTCCGTTCATAATCGTTACTCAATCGACGCCATCGATTCAGCCAGGCGAATGTTCTCTCGACCACCCAGCGGCGAGGTAAAACGTGGAAACCTCGCTGTCCTTTTTTCTTTCTAACAACTTCGAGCGCGGGCACTCGAATTGGGTCAAGATCCAGTTAGACAGGTCCGCACCGGAATCGGCACGATCGCCCCAGATTTTTTTGACGGTATGGAGGATCGAAAACAAGTTCGTAATGACTTGACGAACGGCTTTACCGTCAAACATATTGGCGGCGTGTACCTAGACGACGAGCACGCAACCGATTGTATCGACAACGATAGGACGTTTTCTGCCCTTAACAGGCTTGCCCCCGCCAAATCCTGATTCTTACATAGGATTCCGGGGTTCCCTTGATACTTTGACTATCAATAATTGCTCCCGTTGAATCTGGCTTTCGGTCTTTTTTTTGGCGTAACCGCTGACGAAGCACCATATTGACTTTCTCTGGCAAATGATTATCTGTCCACTTATTATAGTAGTAATTAACGAGCTTGTAGGGAGGGAAGTCTTTTGGTAGATACCGCCAGGGACAACCTGTTTGATTCAAATAAAAAATGGCATTTAGGAGTTCGCGAAGATCACTTTTTTGTGGGCGTCCGATGGTATAGGATCCCAATTCGTTGATGATGGGCTCAAGGATTTGCCCTTCTTCGTCAGTGAGTTCACTCGGGTACCTGACAGCCGATTGAATCGTTTCTTTAGTCCTGGAAAACTCCGGGATTACATCGCATAAAACCACAAAATTCACATATTTGATTTAAAATCAATGCGTTAGTTTCTTGGCAGCCTCTTAGCCGACCGTAGGGTGAGCCGTGCCCACCATTGGGCTTACTCGATATCTTCTTTATTTGTCGCGAATGAACGCAAATGGGCCGAATAATACTCGGCTGAGGTCCGCGTTTGGCTCGCTCGGCGCACCAAGCCTTCTTGTACATGGACTCAAAGACCCAGGACCCAAAGCTTTGCCGACTTCGAATGCACACCCGATAACACGCCGAGAAGTGGGGTTATCCGCGTCGACTTTATTTCAAGGGGACCTTGAAAAATTCCATCTTTGGAATTTTTCAAGTCTCGAAGCGAAAATGCAATTTTCTCTTCGTTCATATTTTTCAATCAGTTACAGGCTTGGAAAATGGTAGGGCATCCCTGTCCTGCACGGGCACCTTAGAATTTTTCAAGGGGCCCTTAAACACATTTGCGTTCATTGGCGTTTATTTGCGGCTGAATTTTCTCCCCGCAGTGCTTACTCGATATTTTTCGATGGGCACAGCCTGCCCCCTGTGAATCCCCGCCGGAGCCGAGAATTCAAGTTGACCTAATTGCCGACCGGGTCATGGCGAGAGGACATCCCTCTCCGGTACCAGGCCTTGGTGCGATTGACGATCCTCACCACCGATAGCATCATCGGTACTTCGACCAGGACTCCGACCACGGTGGCCAGAGCGGCACCGGAATTGAAGCCGAACAGGCTGATAGCGACGGCGACCGCCAGTTCGAAGAAGTTGCTGGCTCCGATCAGCGCCGAGGGGGCGGCGATCGAGTGGGTCTCCCCGACCTGCCGGTTCAGTAGGTAGGCCAGCCCCGAGTTGAAGTAGACCTGGATGATGATGGGTACGGCCAGCATGAGGATGACCAGGGGGGCGGCGAGGATCTGTTCGCCCTGGAAGCCGAACAGCAACACCAGGGTCGCCAAGAGGGCAATCAGGGCGAGCGGCTGCAAGGTATCGAGGACACTCCGGAGCTTCTCCTCACCCCCCGTGCGCAGCAGTCGCTTGCGCCACCAGTGGGCACCGGCCAAGGGGATGAGGATGTAGAGGACCACCGACAAGAAGAGGGTATCCCAGGGCACCGAGATGGCCGCGAGGCCGAGCAGAAGCCCGACGATCGGGGCGAAGGCGAAGACCATGATGAGGTCGTTGAGCGCCACCTGGACCAGGGTGAAGTGGGGCTCGCCGTCGGAGAGATTGCTCCAGACGAAGACCATGGCGGTGCAGGGCGCCGCGGCGAGGAGGATGAGACCGGCCACGTAGGAGTCCAACTGCTCCGCCGGCAGGTAGGTGGCGAAGACTTGGCGGATGAAGATCCAAGCGAGCAAGGCCATGGAAAAGGGCTTGATCGCCCAGTTGATGAGCAGGGTCACACCGATGCCCCGCCAGTGCTCGCGGACCCGATGCAGGGCGGCGAAGTCGATCTTAAGCAGCATGGGTACGATCATGAGCCAGATCAGAACGGCGACCGGCAGATTGACCTCGGCGACCTCAAGGCCACCTAGGGTCTGGAAGACGCCGGGCAGGAGGTGTCCCAGGCCGATGCCGGCGCCGATACAGAGTGCAACCCAGAGGGTTAGGTAACGCTCGAAGACCCCGAGCTGGGCCCCGGTGCTGCGTTTGGCGATGGTCTCGCATTGGGTGCTCATGGTGTCGGTACCTGGGTATTCGTGGCCGCGAGCCGGGTCTTGCCGATGGCGTCGAGCTCGTGTCGAAGCTCGGTCGGGTCGAGTGACTCGAGCGGCAGGTCAATAAAGAGCGAGACCCGGTTCTCCAGCTCCCGAAAAGTGGTGTCGAAGGCGGCCATGCAGGTTGCCTCGTCACCCGTCACGGCGGCAGGGTCGGCCCCCCCAGTTGGCGGTGATGGGCTGTCCCGGCCAGACCGGGCAGACCTCGGCGGCGGCCCGGTCACAGACGGTGAAGACAAAATCCATCCGGGGGGCGTCCGGGGTCGCGAATTCGGCCCAATCCTTGCTGCGCAGACCGTCGATGGCGTAATCCTTGCGGCGCAAGGTCTCCAACGCCAAGGGGTTGACTCGGCCCATGGGATGACTGCCGGTGCTGAAGCCCCGGAATTGGCCTTGTCCCAGATGCGTCACTAGGCATTCCGCCAGGATGCTGCGCGCCGAGTTGCCGATGCAAAGGAACAATACATTGTACATTTTTGGCTCTCTTACCGGATTATGTGGGTAGGATGGGAAAGAAAACCATCCTTGACAGGCTGGACAGGCGCAGAAGAGGGGGCTGCATGAGGGGATTGGGGCATTTTGGCCGCGAGGCCACGCATTACGGCGAACTCAGCAACCGCAGGACATTAGGCTTGATCCGCCGGATGCCCCGATCCCCTCTTGCCCACATTGTGTTGCGCCCATCCAGCCAGTCAAGGACGCAGCCGCTACGCGGTGGTTTCCTTTTCCTCCCACACCAAACGCATACGCGGTGGTTTCCTTTTCCTCCCACACCAAACGCAAGATAGCCAGATTTTTTCTGCCATGGCGCTCTCTCGGTCTCGTGGTAAAGACAGGCCTACTGAACGATAATTCGATACAAGGGCTTGTCGATTTCAGACGCTTTAAGCACACAGAGGGACTGAAATAGCCGTCATCAGCTACCCGTTGTTAGTGCGGATTACCGATAACATCAGAGCAAGCAGGATTTTTATAGAAATTTCAGCCGCAAATAAAAGTCAAGGGGCCAAGAAGCGTCGCCGATGGCGGGCCAATCTCGACCGATTTGCGTTGATTTGCGTTCACTGGCGGCGAAAAAGAGCTTCCAATGGAAGAACCGAGCCGATGTTATCGATATTTCGGTATGGCTGTATGAGTAACCCTTACTCTTGGGGCCCGATCAGGTTAGGGCGTTCAAGCCGGCGCACTCCAAAGAGTCGGGGAGATCACCCGACCTTCCCGGCTTGCTTACCTAACAACAGCTTGTTTCAGTAGTGATTATCATTCGGTAGCCCTAGTGGCTAAGAAGAAGGATAGCGGTGGGTCGAGCCGGACTCAGTCCTCTGCTGATGTGGGCTAGGGCCCCTTGAAGAGTTCGAGATGACCATGCGGGGCCAAGACGCCTCGCCGGTTTTCGAACACATACGTGCTTGCACAATGAGAGCGAAGCGAAATGTTTTCGCTTCGCGATTTGCAAAGATTGCAGGGATGCAATTTTTCAAGGCCCCCCGATGGGTTGCGATCCGGGGGCTAATCCGTGTCCGTGTTCCCGGGCAGGCGTTTGAAATCGGTTGCCCGACACCGGGTGCAAGGTGGGATGCGCTCGGCCCGATGGTGATGTGTCTCCGCGCCGCAGGCGGTACAGACCAGGGTGCCGGGCCCAGTGATCTCCCCGGCCCGATACGGGTTCGCCCGGTGTGCCCGTTGCGCGAGGTCGAGTAGCTGGACGCTGGTTTGGTCCGCGACCTGGGAGAACAGCTCCCGTATTCGTTGCTCCACTAGATTCAGGTCGAACCGCCACCAGAGCTCCAAGTCCTCGCCGGTCTCGGCGATGTAGTGGGCGGCCTCTTCGATGTCTCGCTCCAGGTATTCGGCCACCTTGTGGGCCTCTTCCCGCGTAAGCTCGCCGAGGTCGATCATGTTGTCTCGGGTCTTGTGCAGCAGCTCGCGGAATACGGGGATGGTCTCTTGTTCCGTGCGCTCGGCGGCGGTCCGGATGCGTTCGAGCATACGTTCGTAGGCCGTTACCAGCTTGTCGACCACCGCAGCTTGTTCTTTCGTGGCCATGGGCTCCTCCCCGCGTGACGGGCGGCTTTGGTTTCCTGTGTACGGGGTGATCCGTCAATCCATTTTCGCCTCATGATCCTTTTTCTACAATTTCTCCACGGCTTTTTCCAGCATGCCCTTGAGCTCTCCACCGGTGTGGAGCTCCAAGGTGATATCGCAGCCGCCGATCAGCTCGCCGTCCACGTAGATCTGGGGGAAGGTGGGCCAATCAGAATAACGCGGTAGGTGCTCATAGACCTCCGAATCTTGCAGCACATTGATATGGGCAAAGGGGACATCGCACTCGGAGAGTGCCGTCGCCGCCCGCATAGAGAAGCCGCACATGGGAAACTGGGGTGTGCCCTTCATGAAGATGATGACGGGGTTGGTTTTGACCTCGTGGTCGATGCGTTCCAAGACATCCATGGTTCACCTCTCGCAATGGATCGATAGGGTACGCGCCGGACTCGGCGGGCACCGGGTTGAAAATTGCCTTAGGAAACGCTGAAAAATGCCATCCAGGCATTTTTAGCGGATGCGAAGCGAAAACAGGGTTTCCACTTCGCTCCCATTTTCAACGGCCATCGGCCGTTGAAAATGGCGGGGCATCCATACCTCGCAGGCAAACGCCGATCAATCAGCGTTTGCCTTGACAAATCGGGACATCGGTCGGGTTTTCAAGCCGGCCGTCGGCCGAGCTGCCGATCATCGGTGGTTCCGACCCGGCGTCGGCCTTGCCCCAGCCACCGCCGCCAGGCGTCTCGATCCGCAGGCGATCTCCGGCGGCCACTTGCAAGGCGATCTTGCTCGGTAGCTCGCGGCCATCGAGCCGGTTGCGCCCGGTCTGCCCCGGCTCGCCGCCGGCGTTGCCCCAGGGGGCGTGGCGGCGGCGCTCCGTGAGCAGACAGATGTTGGCCGGGGCGAGGAATTTCAGCTCCCGCACCAGCCCGTCGCCGCCGGCCCGTCGGCCGCGGCCTCCGGACCCGAGGCGCAGGCCGTACCTCGTGATCTGCAGGGGGTAGCGGGCCTCCAGGACCTCGATGGGTGTGTTCAGGGTGTTGGTCATGTGGGTCTGGACCCCCGAGAGGCCGCCGCCGAGCGTCCCGGCCCCCATACCGCCACCGATAGTCTCGTAGTAGTCCCAAGTGGCACCGCCCATGGCTAGGTTGTTCATGCTGCCGTGACTGGCCGCCGGAATGGATTCCGGGATCGCCTGGGTTAGGGCCCCCATGACGACGTCCACGATACGACTGCTGGTCTCCACATTACCCGCCGCCACCGCCGCCGGGTAACGGGCGTTGAGCAGACAAGCCTCGGGGGCGGATAGATGCACCGGTCGGAAGCTGCCGGCACAGGCCGGTGTTTGCGGTGGCATCAGACAGCGGAAGACATAGAGCACGGCCGCCGCGGCCACCGCCAACGGACAGTTGATGTTGCCCGGTACCTGCTCCGCGGTACCCGCGAAGTCGACCTGGGCGGTACCGTCTTGCATCCGGATTCGGACCCGGATGCGGATATCCCGGTGTCCTTGGCCGTCGTCGTCCATTCGGTCTTCGAAGCCATAGGTGCCGTCCGGGATAGTCCGCAAGGCCCCTCTGGCCAAACGTTCTCCGTAATCGTTCAAGGCCGCTAGGCGGCTGTGAAAGGCCTGTGCGCCGTAGCGGGAGAGCAGCTCACCGAGACAGGCCAGACCGGCCCGATTGGCGCTGATCTGGGCGTGGAAATCGCCGCCGGCATCCGCCGGGTTACGGGTATTGTCGACGATGGTGACCAGCCGCTTTTTATCCAGGGTACCGCGTCGGATCAGGTGAACCGGCGCGATGATTTGGCCCTCTTCACGGATCGAGCGAGAGATGGGCATGGAGCCGGGGGCGTTGGCCCCGATACTTGCGTGATGGGCACGGTTGACCACGAAGGCGACGAGGTCGGGGCCGGCGAAGAGCGGCGCGATCAAGGTGATATCCGGCAGGTGGGTACCGCCCAGAAAGGGGTCGTTGAGGATCAGCATATCGCCCGGGCCCCAGGATACCCCGGCGACCACGGAGGCCATGGCGAAGGCCATGCTACCCAGGTGGACCGGGATATGGGCCGCTTGGGCGCACAGCCCACCGGTATGGTCGAATACGGCGCAGGAGAAATCGAGCCGGTCGCGAATATTGGGTGAGAAGGCGGCATTGCGCAGCACTGCGCCCATTTCGTCGCAGACCGCTTCGAGACGGCTGGCGAAGATACTGAGTTCGATGGGGTCCAACGCGGTCTCCGATTCAGGGCGGAGGTTTGGAGCACACCTTGGAGAATTCATCTCCAGAATTTTTCAAGGTGTCCCGGGGATGGAAAAGCGTGCGAGTACTGGTCGTGATCGCTGGCGCGATGCGGTATATCCGCGAACTCCATATTGACATGGACGATGTCGAATTCAGCCGGTCTCAGGGCGTCGCTGAACAGTATGTAATCCAGTTGTGTGGGAGTTACCCCGGAATATGAAGCTGTAGCGTTCGTCTTCGGGTAGGTCGTTCACCGGGTTGTTCAGGCCGTTACTCAGAATGTCCGCAATGGGCGAGACGAACTCGAATTCGTTTGAGATCACCGAGGACGATCACCCGGGCGTCCGGGTCGGCGGTCAGAATGGGGTCGACGAAGTCCTCGATGGCCTGTGCCTGGGCTCGGCGTATATCCAGCCGGTTGTTTATCGCGGGGTCTTCTCGCCGGGTCTTGACGGGCTGTTCGGTGTCGAGGATCGGTGGACTGCCGTATTTGGAAGGGAAGTGATTGTTGACGAGGGTGAGGATTGTACCCCGGAATGTGAAATCGACCACCAGGGGCGAGCGGTCGGTGACGAAGAGGTTGATCGGGTCCCTCCACAGACTCGCCGGCATGCTGGATCGGGCGGCACTGGGTGTGACCCGCGAAGGCTGGTACAAAAAGGCCGTGCGGACATTGACGCCGGGGCGGTAGCCATCCGTGTTTTTGCCGACGAAGGGGTGGTCGATGAAGGCATAGCCGGGTCCGCCGGCGGCAGCGATAGCGTCGATCAGCAATTGCAGTGTGATGTCCGCTGTGACTGTGCCGTCATCTCCTAGGCCACTGTTGTCGTGGATCTCCTGGAGGCTGATGATGTCCGGTGCCCGTAAGTGATTCCGGATATGTTCCGCGATGGCCGCGAAGCGGTCGTTGGCTATGTCCGTATCGCCATCCCTGTCGTTGGGGTCCAGGTTGAGTACGTTGTAGCTGGCGACGGTCAGCTGTTGAGGTCCTAGCGTCAATTCCGGCCGTTCTGGGACCAGGGTCGAGGCCTTGGGCACGAAGGGTCGGGTCGGGTCGAACTCGAAGCTTCCGGAGTCGTAAGGGATTACGCTGATAATATCGCCCAGAACGGCGCCGGTATGGACCAGGGGTCGTTCGAAGCCGGCCAGGGTATGGGTATCCGCATCGATCCGAATGCGCTCGGGGTTGAAGTCGTTTGGGCCTATGTTCAAGGTTCCTCGCACACTGAGACCGGAGGCCGCACCTTCTACCACGGCGAAGACCTCTCCGGCTTGGTTGGTGCCGGTCACGGCCACGGCATTCCGGGTTGTGACTCGCATCCCTTCCAGGGACTCGAAGAAATCGACGCCGTCGGTAGCGGGCTCGAAGACGGCAAAGGCATCGTCGTCACTGTTCTCGATCGGCCGCCGCCGGCCGCCCGATCCCAGGATCGCGGGGGGCGGTAGGAGGTTATCCTCGGATAGCTGGGTAATCCTCGGAGAGACGAGTCGGGTGACGGACAGACTGCGGGGATCGGCCTTATCCGGAATGTACTCCTCGATTCTACCCGCGACCCGGGTCTCGTCTCCGACCTCGACGGCCGGGGTCTTGCCGGTGAAAACGAACAGGGCATCGGAGGTAGCGATATGGCCGTCCCCCACCGCGTCCTGTAGATAAAAGCCCTGACTATCCACCGCGGTGACCAAGCTCCTGATAACCACGGCTTTCCCCACGAAGGGGGAATGGTGTCCCGATCCTTAGCAGCTCATGGATCGGTCTCGGGTCAGGAGGCTCATAGCCTTGGATCCGACCCCTGTCCGCCACCGGACTCGCCGTGGCCGCGAGCAGCAAGGCGGCGCCCCATAACGGCCGGATATAGGTTCTTGCTCTCATGGTGTTTCTCTCGGAACGCCACCTTGGCCACTCCGGCGGCTAGGTATCGGTGATACCGAAGCATCGGGACTTGTTCCCACGCCGGAGCGTAGGAGCCGATACATCCGGACGGGAGGACCGGGCGTTTGAAGGTCCCCACGAGTCCGAATGATCATTATAAAAGCACCTTGAAAAATTCGGTGGTACTCGATTTCCGGAGCCAGGGTTGCCAAATGATCATTCGATGGGAAGCAACGGCTTGGCGATTTCGGATGCTCAAGTACGCAGAGGGACTGAAATAGCCGCCATCGGTTACCCCTTGTGAGTGTGGATTACCGGTAACCTCGAGCGAGCAGGATTTTTATAGAAATTTCAGCCGCAAATGAACGCAAATGGCCGCAAATGCAAGGTCGAGAGGCCAGGAAGCGTTGCTGATGGCGGGCCGATTTCGATCGATTTGCGTTGGATGCGGCTCTCATCAAACATATCGTAACATGCTATTTTAAAGTTGGATTTATTCGTCCACGTCAAGTGGCCTCACGGACTGTAAGGCCGAGATACTTGGCCTTACGCGAGATGGAGCGCAGTAGCCGATCCCGCGGCGAGTCTCGAATTTCTCCAGGCCTCGTTCAACATATTCTTGC
>Ga0209457_1000140_pt1 | contig 24320 bp, 23 predicted proteins | sample WorMetHEROISLAND_5_FD_187410 | JGI IMG/M metagenome (GOLD analysis project Ga0209457, IMG submission 187410) | Marine gutless worms symbiont microbial communities from Max Planck institute for Marine Microbiology, Germany - Olavius sp. 5 HERON... ... | reverse complement strand
CATTCCGGATACTTGAAAGCAGGACCCCGTTCTCCGAGACGCTTGGGGTCAGGGAAATTGGTTTCATCTAAAAAGTTTGTAAATGCATCTCGAGTTTCACGGATCCAGTGTTCTGAAATCTTGTTTGATTTTACCGCCATGAATAATCTCCTTTCGCCTTGTTGCCTGATGAGACTATTCATAACAATTACAGAGGCTTATGTCTATGCCGAATTTTAATTTAAATATCAATGGGTTAGAGGGAGGCCGCAATTTACAAAAACTCCCCGACCCCTCATATAGATATAGAAATTGAAAAGGTTAAGAATAAAATAGCTGAGGTTAAAAAGGAATTAGATAGTCTGAATGATAAAAAAATCATTTACCCTAAAAACAAGACCCACCAAGTTTATTGGTCATGGGTGAGAAGATATTTGTTGAATACAAAAGAAATGACATCTGGAAAATGTTCCTTGTGCCATTCAGAAGGTAGATTGATCACCTCTTTTTTTAAGTCTGGGAAAGGGTATAAATACCCAAAAGAAATATGGCAAAACAAACATCCTTTTTCACCAAGTAAAAAATTCCATAGGGAAAAATATGATAAAAATAACCGTAAATATAAAGACAAAATGTTGGCAATAGAGATGACAACTAACGGTCTGCCATATACATACTGGCAAGATTTTTTAACGCAGTCTGAAAAACGAGCTCCTGCAAAAGTAGTTGCAGAACACCTTAAAAAAAATATGGATTCACAGCTTGTCATTTGGTCTTTTGGATACGCTATGGATAGCAATAATCCACTTGGATGGTATGAATCGAAAACACCATTGTACTTGCTAAAAAATAAAGAGCTGAAAAAGATAGTGGAAAGTGAGATTATTAAATATATCCAAGCCGCAAATAAAATTGGAGACAGTATAAATGGATATTTGTCAATATCTATCCGGATGGCATGGTTTGAATATGATTACGACAAAGAGCAGGAAAAGAAAAAAGACAAGAAGCCAGATCCGTTTTACAATAAAAATGCCAGATCCCTCTATGATCCGCCTATAGAAATATCAAAATCTTTCTATAATAATACGGAAACCAGGTTTTATGAATTGGTCAAAACCCTATATGATATTGCGGATAAGCTTACAGACCAAAAGAAGGCCGATTTGAGATCGGATTGGTATGAACACATTAAAAAGGCAACGAAGGATATATTCAATCATTGGGCATTTACCGCCAGCATCCAGACAAACCCCAGGCGCATATCAAAAGCTCATAATCAACTGACCCTAAATCTTAGGAGCAGAGTTCTAAAACACGAAATATTGGGACTGCCAAAGGAGGCCACACCATGAGCCAAGCAAAACAACCCCGACTTTTTGAAGAAGGCCATCCTGTCAGCGAATACTTTCTAGATTGGTGGGAAAGCCTTAAGAAGGATAAAGGAGATAGATCTGAATTGCGACGAAGCAAGAATCTTCAAAAACTGCAATTAACATCTGCTTTTCAGAGATGTTATTGGGGTGGATTGAAACACTTTGCACAGAAAGAGCGGAAACCAAGCAAAAAACAAATGGCAACAATAATTGGCCTTGCCGCGTATATTGAAAAAAATGATATTGAAAAAAAAGATGACCAGAGTGAGAAACAGGAGCATGACTATTTTGGTTATCAAATTGGCAGGGGGGAAGAGAAGCCAAAATTGAGCGAACTACGTTTTCGTCGTCTGCTGAAAATAAAGGATCGGGAAAAGTTATATCGTTTTCTGATTCAGGTTATCCGTTTGCTGGACAATAAGGTCAATTTATTGGACTTGATGCGAATTGCATACTTTTGGGGAAATAAGGGTAAGGTCAACCTTTCTTATAAATATTACGAAATGGTAGAGTATTATAACAATTAATTCTTGTTGAGGAGGTTCATAATGACAGATAATCATTTTATTCAACTACATTTGCTCATTTCATATCCACCGTCAAACCCGAACCGTGACCAGCTTGGACAACCTAAAACGGCCATCGTAGGCGGAACTCAGCGCTCAAGAATTTCATCACAAAGCCTTAAAAGAGCTTGGCGAAATTCCGAAATTTGGAAAAATGATGGGCTTAAAATCGGCACGCGTACAAGGGAACTTTTTATATCGCCTGAATACGGGCTGTACGATAAATTGTTGAAAAAGTTAGATGATGATGAGGGAACAGCCATTAAAATTTCAGGCTTAATTTTGAGTGCTTTCGCCAAAACTGCAACGGTTAAGCAGAAGCCTGAAGCTCGCATTGATGAAAAGTACGTTGGAAAAAAGATTGTCACAGAACAACCAATCCATTTTTCAGATATTGAAATCGAGAGGATTAAAAAACTTGTTGAGACTTTGGACAAGGAGCCGACCAAGGATCATTTGGAGAAGCTTTTTGACAAGAACCCACGCACTATTGATATGGCTCTGTTTGGCAGAATGATTGCCAAACGTCCGGACAGAAACATTGAAGCGGCTGTTCAAGTGGGTCATGCGATCTCCATAAATGAAGTGGAGATCGAAGATGACTTTTTTACAGCGGTGGATGATCTGAACCGCCATGGCTCAGCCCATATGAATGAACAGGAGTTTGTATCAGCGATTTATTACCTGTATTTATGTATCGACACTAAAACACTATTGAAAAATCTTAGCTATAATAAGGACCTCGCCGGAACATCTCTTAAAGCCCTGGTAAAAGCCGCCGCAATGGTTGCCCCAACCGGGAAACAGAACAGCTATGCCAATCGCGCCCAGGCCTTCTATATTTTAGCCGAAAAAGGTGATGCACAACCACGAAACCTATCTCTCGCTTTCCTAAAGGCCATGCCCGCGGACGATCCGCAAAAAGCAATCAATCAATTAACGACTATTAGGGATAAATTTAACAACGCATACCCAAAACCTGCTTCTTATAAGGAAATGAACCTCTTTGGTGAAGGTAAATTAAAGGATATCGTTGATTTTGTGGGTAAACTGTCATGATTGATTATTTGGTATTTCGTTTATATGGAACTCTTGCATCCTGGGGAGATATCGCGGTAGGCGAGATACGTCCTAGTTATCGCTACCCTTCAAAATCTGCCGTCATCGGTTTAATTGCCGCAGCATTGGGGTTTAACAGGGACGAATCAAAAAAGCAGACGGAGTTGTCAAAGCTGCTTTTTTCTACACGAATTGATGCTCTCGGGAGTCCCATTGATGACTATCACACAATACAAGCTCCCAGCGAGCAGGCAATCAAGAATGACAGGGGCACACCGTTTTGGACTCGTATTGATGAAATTGAGGCTATGAAATGGCGCGTTATGAAAACTCGAAACAATAAAGAGGCCGGTGCTGTTCAATCCAGGCGGACCTATTACTGTGACTCAGTTTATACGGTGGCGCTATCTGAAAGCCGGTCAGCAAAGATTAGCTGGGGAGCTTTGAAACTGTCTTCAATACATGAGCTAGTATCGAAGATAAAATATCCGGAATTCACCCTGTATTTAGGCAGAAAGTCTTGTCCGCTCAGCATACCGATGCAACCCCAAATCACAACAGCTGAAAATTGTATTGAAGCCTTCCGTCTTTCAAAGTTCAAATTCACAGAAGAATTATCCCAAATAGCTGATAATTCAAACACTGTTCAATACTATTCTGAAGAGAAACTTCCAGATACCCTAATGAAGCTAACCCGCAGGGATCAGCCGGTAAACCGCTCAACATGGCAGTTCACAGAGCGTGATGAATATTATTACACCGAATGAGGCCGAAGAATGTATTTACAAAAAATTACTTTCGATAACGAAAAGTTAAATGGTTACCGAAAAAAGAAAGATGATATTTACACTCTCCACCAAAAAATTTGGAGAATTGCCAGCCAAAGTGAACACCAGAAAAGAGATTTTCTATATCGAGTTGAATATGATGCTTACCGGAACATTAAGTTCATATATTTGCTTGCGCCTTACAAAATTAAACAACAGAAAAATTATAAAATTGCGATATCTCCCAAATTTGAGCCACAGGTTAAAACAGGGGAGAGCTTGTATTTCAAGCTCAGGGCAAATCCGATTGTAAGAAAGCGAGAAAATGGGCGTGCTAAGGACTGTGATATTATAATGAACGCAAAGCACCAGTTCAAAAGAAAGGGTAGAAGCTATTTGGACCTGTTTTCTATGGACGAATTAATTCATAGCACCGGTTTGGAGTGGATAAAGAGAAAAGGCGAGTTACATGGATTTTCTGTCCAAAAATTTGATGTTAAAGTTGATAACTATCAAGAGTATAAAATTCAGTCGGCTTCCAAGAGGCGCTTTTTATTAAGGACGCTGGATTTTGAGGGAAAGTTAACAATAACCAATATAAACAGGTTCAAAACAATGTTGTTTTGGGGCATTGGTCGCTCAAAAGCCTTCGGCTGTGGTCTCATGTTGGTACGTAGAATATAATCAAGGGTTTAATAATAGCCTGCGCTCGCTTCGAAGATCTGCCGGTTTGGAGGGAAGTAGTAAAATTAGTTTGGGAAGGGAGATGAGTAGGAAAGCAGTGAAGGATGAACCTTGATAAAGGCGAGTTGATTTTACACCGGTCCGAGGATGGACAGACCCGTCTGGATGTGCATCTGCGGGATGAAACCGTGTGGCTAACGCAAGCCCAAATGGTGGCGCTCTTTCAAAGAAAGAAACAGACCATAAGTGCGTTGCAAAAGGAGCGAATGGACAGGGGCGAGGCCACGGACATTTTCGGTAATGAACGCAATGAGGACCTACCCGGAATTCCGGAGGCGATTGCGCAAACCTTTGATGGACAAGACTTGTATCCCGGCGCCGGGGAAAAAGAGGCCCATCTGCTATATTTCGTGATCAGGGATCACCCTTTCACTGACGGTAACAAGCGCGTCGGCTCCTTTCTGTTTCTCTACTTGCTTCAGATCAACGGCCTCCCGGATGAAGTCGGATTCAGCAAAAAGGCCCTGGTGACCTTGGCTTTGCTCACGGCCGCCGGCAACCCGAAGCAAAAAGACCTGCTCATTCGGCTGATCGTGAATCTGCGGGCGGATTCAGGAGAAGGCTCATGACAAATACCCCCTTGCCGCCCCTCAAGCCTCTCCCCGTGAAAGACCGCATCTCCATGATCTTTGTTTACTATGGGCGAATTGATGTGAAGGATGGGGCCTTTGTGGTAATCAACGAAGTGGAGGGTGAGGATCGTGAACGCAAGCATATTCCTGTCGGCTCGGTGGCCTGTATCATGCTGGAGCCGGGAACGCGAATCAGCCACATGGCGGTAAAATTGGCGGCAGCTACGGGGACATTGCTGATATGGGTGGGTGAAGCGGGCGTTCGGCTCTACTCCGCCGGCCAGCCTGGCGGGGCCAGAGCGGACCGACTGCTGTATCAGGCCAGGCTGGCCCTGGATGATACATTGCGGTTAAAGGTTGTACGCAAGATGTTCACGATGCGGTTTGGCGAAAAACCGCCGGAGCGTCGAAGCGTCAACCAGCTTCGAGGTATTGAGGGGGCTCGTGTGCGGAAGCTGTATGCGTTGATGGCCCGGCAATACGGCGTAAAATGGAAAGGCCGGCGATACGACCCACAGGATTGGGATGCCGGGGACACGACCAATAAATGCCTTAGCGCCGCCACGTCCTGTTTATACGGAGTCACGGAAGCGGCGGTGCTGGCGGCGGGGTATGCTCCGGCGGTGGGATTTTTACATACAGGCAAGCCACTCTCATTTGTCTATGATATTGCGGATATATTTAAATTTGACACGGTCGTTCCGGTAGCGTTTAAAATTGCATCCCAAAACCCGTCGCACCCGGACCGAGAGGTGCGCATTGCATGCCGGGACAGTTTTCGGCAGACGCGTCTCCTGAAAAAGATCATCCCGACCATTGAGGATATCCTGTCTGCAGGCGGTGTGGAGCCGCCGCTCACACCGGAAGATGCACAGCCCCCGGCAATTCCGGAGCCTGAGGCATTGGGCGATCAGGGCCATAGGAGCAAATGAGATGGGTATGGTAGTCATTGTTACCGAAGCTGTACCGCCAAGGTTACGAGGTCGATTGGCTATTTGGCTGCTGGAGATTCGGGCGGGTGTATATGTCGGCGATATTTCCAAAAGAGTCCGCGAAATGATCTGGGAGCAAGTCTCATTGTTGACGGAAGATGGTAACGTTGCCATGGCCTGGGCAACCAATACAGAATCCGGTTTTGATTTTCAGACGTATGGCATTAACAGGAGAATTCCAATTGACTATGATGGTCTTCGCCTGGTCTCATTTTTACCCTCTGACCCATAATAAGGGGAGGACAGTACTGCTCTTTGACAATTTGGAAATTGATGGGGGGGAAACAGTTGAAAAGGTTGGTAAAATATGAAGTGGATTGAAAAGTAAATAATTTCGGTATATTCTGAGAAGTATGTTCCCCACGTGTGTGGGGATGAACCGCCCAAAAGAACCAGCAAAGCGGCCTCACTAAGATGTTCCCCACGTGTGTGGGGATGAACCGAACATACCCAATGTAATCCTCAAGATCACCATATGTTCCCCACGTGTGTGGGGATGAACCGGCTGCTGCGATAAAACTCCACCGCCGGACGGCATGTTCCCCACGTGTGTGGGGATGAACCGGCCGTCGCCCACTTTATCATGCTCGTTGTCGCATGTTCCCCACGTGTGTGGGGATGAACCGCCGGATCCGTCGAGTGATCCCGGCCCGGGCGCATGTTCCCCACGTGTGTGGGGATGAACCGCCTTGAGCGAATCTATGAAATTGGTGAGTCAATGTTCCCCACGTGTGTGGGGATGAACCGAATATTTCGGGCGCGGCCCGGACGCCCGGAAAATGTTCCCCACGTGTGTGGGGATGAACCGGAACAGGCCGGCGTGCCACTCTGACCACGGCTATGTTCCCCACGTGTGTGGGGATGAACCGCATCGATTCGATTTTGCCCAGCGCCCGCTTAAATGTTCCCCACGTGTGTGGGGATGAACCGTTATCGCGGTTACACCGGCGCTAATGCCGTGTATGTTCCCCACGTGTGTGGGGATGAACCGACTTTGCGATTAAAACGGTCGGGCCGGACGGGATGTTCCCCACGTGTGTGGGGATGAACCTGGTTGCCGCCCGACAACAACGCCGCCTCGCAGATGTTCCCCACGTGTGTGGGGATGAACCGCATAAACAATTTACCAACATTTCAAAAAGGAGATGTTCCCCACGTGTGTGGGGATGAACCGGACATTGAAGGCCTCGAGAAATCCATCGAGGCATGTTCCCCACGTGTGTGGGGATGAACCTGTCTCGATGCACCTTTCAGCCTCTTCTTGGGTATGTTCCCCACGTGTGTGGGGATGAACCTTCAACGTATTCAAGATAAATCTATCCGGAGGGATGTTCCCCACGTGTGTGGGGATGAACCACCGGTCCACGATCCAGCCGCCCCGCGGACGCTATGTTCCCCACGTGTGTGGGGATGAACCGTTTAACCACCCCGGGAATAAATTAAACTCCCGATGTTCCCCACGTGTGTGGGGATGAACCGGCTGTGCATAAAAAGATGCGCGCCGCAAATGAATGTTCCCCACGTGTGTGGGGATGAACCGCTCATCTCGCTGACCTTGCATAACTTTCAGGGATGTTCCCCACGTGTGTGGGGATGAACCGATGTTGAGATTGCATCCACGTGGGGTAGGTATATGTTCCCCACGTGTGTGGGGATGAACCGTTCAAGGTCGCCTACATCAAGGCGTTCAACCTATGTTCCCCACGTGTGTGGGGATGAACCGCATCAGCAACGCGTTCGACGCCCTGCTCGGGGATGTTCCCCACGTGTGTGGGGATGAACCGTGAAGATGGTGGAACGCCGACTGCCGTTGGTTATGTTCCCCACATGTGTGGGGATGAACCGGTCGAGGTCTATGCCTTCCGTGAGTAACATGCATGTTCCCCACGTGTGTATTGTAAAGAGCGCATCAGCACGCCGCAGGGGCAAAAGGGGGCGGCAAAAACAGGCATTAGGGCGATCGAGAGGCGGATTTAGCACTAAAATACATTCATCCTCAGATGCTTTGGGTAAACCCCTTACGGTTCATATGAACAGGCGGGGAACAGTCTGATTACAAACAGGCATTGAATCTTATAGACAGGCAAGACGCGGACTTTGTGTTGGCTGATAAGGTGTTGGCCAAATGGAGCCGGGGAGAGTATTTTCCCTGTGGTATCATCTTTTTTGATCCTGAAGTTCCGATTCTCGGGGTTTCGGTATTTTCTCTATTTTGCCAAAAGCACCCGATCTACAAAATTTTTCAGCAGTCTGTTGGATTCGGGGGTCTCTTGGGCGCTATCGATGACGGACTGGAGCTGCTCTGCGCCGGAGGTGTATTTTTTGGCATAACGGGTGAGCCGTTCCACCAATACCTGCTTGTCTACTTCGGGGTGAAACTGGGTGGTCCAAATGGGTTTTTCTTTTACCTTCAACCCATGGATGCACATGTCGGTATACGCTAGCAGCTCACAACCCGAGGGCGTCTCAAGGGCGCGCTCCTGATGAACGGAAACCGCCAAAAAGCCATCGGGTACATCGTGGTATAATAGATCGGTGTGGGCTTTTGCGGTCAACCGGATGGGGATCGTCCCCATTTCATGCTCATCGGTGTCGGAAATGATTTCACCGCCCAGGGCCGTAACCACCAGCTGGTGACCGAAACAGGAAGCAAAAACCGGCTTGGCGCTCTCAATGCAGTAAAAAAGCATCTCGGCGGCATTTTGTATAAAGGGCAGCTGATCGGTTTTTAACACATTGACGTTGCTGGATCCGCCTATAAAAAGGGCATCAAAGGCGTCAACCCTGTTTGCCGGAAAAGCGGAGGTTTCAAACACATTGAGCAGGCTGAACTGCTCTTTGCGCAATCCGCTATGGCGGGCGAAACTGTCGTGCTCTTCGGCGATGACCACATCATCGTCGCGGATTTGCATCAGGAGAATTTTGAGCTGACCACGTTTTTTCACCAGCACGGTTCCCGTTATTTAACTTGGGGTCGGTTCTAACAAATGTTGCAGTTCAATAAAACGGTCGACCACTTCCTGACCGTGGTGTTTCAATGTTTGAATAACCTGATCGACGGGTTTCGCTTCTATTTTGCCGGTTTTGGAAAAAAATTTATCGGCATAACAGACAATTTTCTCTTCAAGAGTCTCCGGCAGCATATCGCGGACCGGCAGGGGGAGCCTTTTTTCCCAAATATAGTTTCGGGTCAGGCCGGCGCCCACATGCCGTTCACACACCGGGGCCATCACTTTAAAACCGTTTTGTTCCAGCAAAAACCGTCCTAAAAAGCCGTGACAAATATAGGGCATGGGACCATAGCATTCGATCTTGGGCGCATGGGTCAAAAAAATACCGATATCGTGGAGCCGGGCGGCGTTTTCCAGCAAATCCAAGTGGGGTTTTAGATGGCGCAGTTTGTCGCCTATGGTAAGTGCTTTTTGGGCCACAGCGTCGGCATGACGGATGTAGATCTCGTGCCCTTTGGTTCCGGGTGGATAACACTCTCGAATCAGTTCATCCGGGGTCATATGCCGCCCTCAGCCTGTTTGCCCGTTTTACCGAGGAGCACCCCTTCTATAAAAGGGTCAATCCCGCCGTCAAGCACCTCATTGACATTACCGATCTCGATCCGGGTGCGATGATCCTTGATCATCTGATACGGGTGCAGCACATAAGAGCGGATCTGGCTTCCCCAGGCGATGTCGTCCTTGCCATTATGAATGGCCTGCATCTTTTCCTGCTGCTTTTCCCGCTCCTTCCGGTAGAGCCGTGCCTTTAAAACCTTCATGGCCAAGTCGCGGTTGCGGTGCTGGGATTTTTCCTGCTGACACTGCACCACGATACCCGACGGCATATGGGTGATGCGCACGGCACTGCTGGTTTTATTGACATGTTGCCCGCCCGCGCCGCTGGCTCGGAAGACATCCACGCGCAGATCCTTTTCGTCCACATCCACTTCAATCTCATCGCTGACCTCGGGATAGACAAATACCGATGCAAACGAGGTGTGGCGTTTTCCGCCGGCGTTAAAGGGCGAGATTCGCACCAGGCGGTGCACCCCGTTTTCCGTTTTTAAATAGCCATAGGCATAGTCGCCGCCGGCCGTAATCGTAACACTTTTGATGCCCGCCTCATCGCCCGGCTGGTAATCCAGGGTTTCCACCGTAAAGCCCTTGCGCTCGATCCAGCGCATGTACATCCGGAAAAGCATCTCCGCCCAATCCTGGGCTTCGGTGCCGCCCGCCCCGGCATTGATGGAGACAATGGCGTTTTTATCATCGTCGTCGCCGTCAAGCATCATATTGAGCATCATCCGGTCGATGCGTTGGGTCAGGTCGGTCAGCTGACTTTCCACCTCTTTCAAGGCCTCCCGGTCTTGTTCTTCCCGGGCCAACTCCAGATAGAGATCAGCCTCTTCCAGCGCAGTGGCCAGCTCCTGATACCCGTCAATTTTGCCGGTTATCCGCGTACGTTCTTTTAAAATGGGTTTGGTCGCTTCGGGGTTGTCCCAGAAATCATTTTTGGCGATCAACGCCTCCAGCTCGTTTAGTCTTTTTTTCAGTTCCGTGAGGTCAAAGACAGTTCCGGAGCTGAATCAATTTTTCAGTCAAATGGTCGATGGTCTGTTTGAGCTCTGTAGACATGACGTCCCTCCTCTGTAAGCGTTAGATCCGTTAAGCGGTGATGTTGAATTTAACCTCATTTGATACAGGGCGCAAGGGGATCACTCTTTACGGTTCCGATAATAGCGTCCCACGCAAAAGAGCGGCACTATTCCCGCGCAAACAACCGGAAGCCAATCCCCGTGGGCGGTATAAAAGGTGTTGATGCCGAGCAGGGCCACCGGTCGCGATGTGACCGCTTCTTCAAAAATGGGAGTGACCCCGGATGCGCGGCCGGCCGGATCGACAAAACCACTGATCCCCGTGTTGGCGGCCCGAACCAGGCTGCGGCGGCTTTCGACGGCCCGAAAACGGGCAAAAGAAAAGTGCTGGCGGGGTGCGCTGGTACGACCGTACCAGGCGTCATTGGTGATATTGACCAAGAGGTCGGCGCCATTTTGTACCTGCGCCCGGGTCAGATCAGGGAAAATCAGCTCAAAACAGATGAGCATACCGATGTGATGATCACGCCAGGGCAGGGTGATCCCCTTTTCCCCCGGGATAAAATCACCCACCTGGGCCACGATATTACCTAAAAAGGGGAGCCACTTTTTAAAAGGCACATACTCACCAAAGGGCACCAGATGCGCCTTGTGATAGCTTCCGGTGACCGTTTGATCGGTCCGGATCAGGTAGGCGCTGTTTTGATATTGGAATTGATCTTGCTCCTTTTCAATAGCCGTGGGCGCGCCGACAAGAAAATCGGTATTGATGCGGGTGATTTCCGTTTTGAGATAGTTCACCGCGACGGCGTCGTAGGGAAAATAATAGGGCAGCGCCGTCTCCGGCCAAACCACCAGGGCCGCATCAACAGCTGTTTCGGAAAGCCGCAGGTAGGTGTCAAAAGCGGCTCGCAAATGTTGCGGCTCCCATTTGAGGTCCTGGGAAATGTTCCCCTGGATCGCGGCGATACGCTTTTTATCAGCTTTTGTGGTTAACACCTCGATGGTTTGGAGCCGTTGATAGCCATAGTAATACGTCCCGCCGATGAAAAGGGTCAGCACCAAAACAGCCTTCCACAGCATGATCGGGGAGATTCGGGCGCCATTGATCCCGCCCCTTGAAAGGGCGCACAAAATGAGCACACTGGTCCCGCTGGTTGCCGCCACCAAAAAGCTGACGCCGTAAACACCACACAAATCGGCGATCTGAACCAGCCACAATTGCTGATATTGGCTATACCCCAACAAAGCCCAGGGAAAACCGCTGAGCATCCAGGCACGGCACCACTCCAGGGCCGTCCATAAAACAGGCGTAAGGATGAAAACGCCCCACGGACCCGGTTTTAGTTTGGCCAAAAGCCAGGCAAACAGCGCCGGATAGAGGGCCAGATAAGCAGCCAAAAGCACCAGCATGGGGATGGTTAAAAAAAGCGGGAGCTGACCGTAGGTAGCCAAGGTTGGCGCCAGCCAATAGGTCAGGGTCATGTAATGCACCCATCCCGCCAATAGCCCCCAACGAAACGCCGTCTTTGGCGGTTGGTTGAGTCCGATCCAGCAAAGGGGTGTAAGGGCGACCCAGCTTAAATACCAGGCATCAATATTGGGGAATGAAGCGGTGAGCATCACACCCGACAACACGGCGGCCAAAATAGAAGGGATTGAGGGCCTCGCCGAGGGCATGGACTATACCATGGCGGCCCAGAAACGATCGGCCACCGCAACGCCCAGGGCCACAAAGACGGTGATATTAAGCCAGGCAAATTGGCGTAGGCGACTGCTGGAATCCGCACGGGCCAGGTAAATTGTACCCATGGTCAGCATCAGTAATATGGCATTGCTCATGATTGCTGCAATAAAGCAGGGATGCTGAATCAGACGCGCCAGGGGAAGCAGAAGCATAACCCCGGCTACACTGCTCATCCAGACCAAACTGATCCGTTCCAGTTGGTGCGGCCCCAAGTGGTTGAGCAAATTGGGCGGGGCTGGTTTTCGGCGATAATCATGGTGGTGCACCAGCACGAGCAACCAGAAGTGAGGCAACTGCCACAGCGCCAAAAGCACCATCAAAAAGAGAATCGGCATTGAGAAGAACGGTCCGCCGCCGGCGCGCCAGCCCATATAAACAGGCAATATCCCGCACACCACACCGGGCAGCATAGCCCAGGCGGTGATCCGTTTTAATGGAGTGTAGAGGCCGTTATAGCAAAAAAGGGCCAGTAGGCCCCAAAACAGAAGCTCATGTCGGGAAAGGGCGGCCAGGCTGCAAAGCCCTGCAAATATAGCAACGCCGCTTAACAGTTTGGCATGCCGTAATTGAATCAGGCCGCTGGGCAGCGGCCGGGTCTGGGTTCGCAGCAATTTTGCGTCAAACTTACGGTCCTGAATATTATTCAAACCGCCGCAACCCGCCGCTAAAAGGAACAGGCTGAAAAAAAGCAGGGTAGCATCCGGCCCCATTTGTGGCGTGTAGATCAAAAACCCCGCCAGCCCGGACAGCGCGATGGCCAGGCTCAAGTGAAATTTGAGCAAGCTCAGTCCCGCGGTCAGATAGCCGGGAAGCTTCCAGACCACGGGTAGAACTCGGTCTGTATGGTTGCTTTTTGCCATTTTGTCTATTTTCTGACTTCACCAGTGGTCAAATTGACGATGATTTGACCACGGTATTTATGACGGGTGGTAAATTTATCCAAGGCCGCACTGTGGGCCAGAAGAACGGTTGTCGGTTTTTCGGGATCAATGGGTTTATCCATCATGTCGCCGGAATCCAACGGAATGGTAAACCCGATTTCCGTCACACGCTCTTTTTCACTGCCATAAACCTTGGAGATGTCCGCAGTCCCTCCGATGGCGGTATCTTCTTCGTGTTTGGTGTAACCGGTGCCAAAATGATCGGTGATCAATACCTGACCCTGGGCGTTAACCGCACCTAAAATAAAATTGGCGCCCTTCATAGCCGCCTCCGGGTTAAACCCCACGGCCACCCACCCGGTGGTTTCAGCGCTGATTTTCACATGCAGGTCTTCTCCGTCCAAAGCCCAGGCAAAATTGACCGGACCGGTCACCGTCTTGAATTCGTTAATATCCACGGGGGGCGCCGCGCTATCCGCAACAACGGTTTCGGCGGCGGGAGCCGGCTCATCCACCCGGGCCAACCAGGTTTTGTATTCTTCATAGGGAACAATCTTCAATGTGGCTGTCATGTCCGAATGGCCCAAACCGCAATACTCGGTGCAGAATATCGTGTACTCGCCGGGCTTGTCGGCCTGGAACCAGGCGTAAGTGGGTAATCCGCCCACAGCATCCACCTTGACACGAAATGCGGGAATCGAGAGACTATGAATGACATCTTCCGATTCGATATTGAGCCGGACCGCCTTGCCTTCGGGCACCACCAGCACATTTAGGCTCCGCTTGTCGCCGGGGTAATTAAATTCCCATTCAAACATACGCGCTTTGACATCAATATGTAACGCATCGGGCGGAACATTGCGCAGCCCCATGTAAGACGCCCACCCAAAATAAAACATGGAAAGAACAATGATGAGCGGGATCACCATCCAAACGATCTCCAAGGTCGCATCGCCTCGAAAACCGGCTGCCCGGGGATGCCGTTTCTCGTGAAAACGCCAGACAAAATAGACCATGGCAATGGTAATGGCGATCCAAAGAACAAACGAGAAGCCGATAATGTAAGCCAGTGCTTTATCAATACCGGCGGCCGGGTTTAAGATAGCATCCATTCTTTTTCCTTCTTAATGGCGTCAAAAAAAGACTCACCTGCGGCGTTGCCGTGGTTCATCAGACACTCAATATACTGATTTGTATAATTTCGATCCTGATAAACCCCAACACCTTGTATTTGAGCCCTTTTCCTGGCAATCCGGTGGCCTGATGCAAAAACAGCTTCCATCATTATTGTAGTATAACAAATACTGTTACCTAAAACCGAGATCAAAAAACATCATACCGATTAACAGCGCCAGGGTGAAAATGGTCACTAAAAATCCGATGGCGAACACTTTGGGTTCATATTTCAGGTGCATAAAAAAAAGAAGCACAAAACTGGACTTGACAGAGGCGATCAACAGCGCCAGCCAGATATTAAGCGCCCCCAAATCAATTTTAGAGGCCAAAATGGTGATAATGGTCAGAACAAACAGAACACCCAACACAGCCAACAGTTTCTTGTACGACAGCATATGATCCTGGTGTGACTCTTCCACAACCTGACTCCTTTAATGCGATGAACGGTACCCGTAAAAACCGCTTCAAGAACGTTTTACAAAACAAGATAAAACAAGGGGAATAAAAAGATCCAAATCAGGTCCACGAGATGCCAGTAAAGACCTGAATTTTCAAGAAAAACATAGTGTTCGGCAGTCACTTTTTCACGTTTCATTAAAATCACCGCCGTAATGAGCGCACCCAGGCCAATGACAATATGCAGCCCGTGCAAACCGGTGATGATATAATAGAGTCCAAAAAAGATGTTTTCGCCCACAGGACCGCTATTGAGTTTATCGCTGTTGGGATAAATACCGTGCTCAAATTTATGGCCCCACTCAAAATATTTGTTAACCAAAAAGAGCGCCCCCAGCCCAATGGTGGCCCACAAGAGCGCCAGGGCGTGCTTGACCTCGTTTTTGCGAATGGCGGTAATGGAGGCCGCCACGGTAAAACTGCTGGTCAGCAGGATCAGCGTGTTGGCCGCCCCAAAAATCACATCCAGCTCTTTACCGCCGGAGATAAACTCGGTTTGATACTCATTGAAATAGGCCGCAAAAAGAACAAAAAGCCCTCCAAACAGCATGATCTCGGTAAAGAGAAACACCCACATGCCGAAGCGGCTGCCCGTGTTGTCCATTGTGTGTGCGGTTTCAGTTGTCATAGTCCTTCTTTTATTATGGAAATCTCAACAATAGCTCAATTTACAGGAGTTATTACTGGATACAGCCTATTCATGCCGGATTATCCCGTGGTTGCGGTTTTTGATTGTCGGGTTTTGATCCGTTCCCACACCCCGGAAAAGTCGTAGGGGTAGTCCGGAACTTCGGGCGCTTTGTCAAAGTTGTGCAACGGCGGGGGTGTCGGCGCCTGCCATTCCAGGGTGGTGGCGCCCCAGGGATCTCTTCTGCGGCACGGCTCGCCGGTTTTGATGGCGCTAAAGAGATTGTAGAACATTAAAAAGAGTCCCGCCACCATGATGACAGCCCCCACCCCGGCCAACAGGTTGCCGCCGGCAAACTCGGGCAGATAATCAAAATAACGCCGCGGCATGCCTTTGAGCCCCATCACAAACATGGGCATGTAATGCATCACAAAGCCGCTGACCAAAAGGGTGGTGGCCAGGTACGCCCGTTTAAAGCTGTACATCCGGCCGAACATTTTGGGCCACCAGTAGTGCATGGCGGCAAAAAAACCAAATCCGGCGCCGCCGAACATGGTAAAATGAAAATGGGCCACCACAAAATGGGTGTCGTGGACATAAATATCGGTACCCGCCGCACCGAGGACCAATCCGGTCAAACCGCCCACGGCAAAGAGGAAGATAAAGCAAAGGGAAAGATAAAGCGGTGGCGTCACATAGATGGAGCCTTTGTATAGCGTCGACAACCAGCTAAAGACCTTGACCGCGCTGGGGACCGCTACAATAAAGGTGAGCAGTGAAAAGACAAAAATCGACAGATCGCTCATCCCGCTGGTGTACATGTGGTGCGCCCAAACCAGTGAGCCGAAGATGGCGATGCACATGGAAGAGAAGACAATGGCATTATACCCGAAAATCGATTTACGGGAAAAGACCGGGATGACCTCGGAAATTACCCCCATTGCAGGCAAGATCATAATATAGACCGCCGGATGGGAATACATCCAGAAAAGGTGCTGGTATAAAAGCGGATCGCCCCCTTTGGCGGGATCAAAAAGGCCCACCCCTAAAATCCGTTCCATAATAATCAAAAGCAGGGTGATCCCCACAACGGGTGTAGCCAATACCTGCACCCAGGCAGTGGCGTAAAGCGACCAGGTGAAAAGAGGCATCTGCATCCAGCCCATGCCTTTGACGCGCATGCGGTGGATGGTGGTGATAAAGTTGAGCCCGGTAAGAATCGACGACATCCCTAAAATAAAGGCGGCGAATACGGTAATGGAAACATCGGTGCGCGTGGAGATGCTGAAAGGGACGTAAAACGTCCAGCCGGTGTCGGGCGGCCCTTTGGAAAAAAGGGCCAAAACGCCTAAAATCCCGCCGATAAGATAGAGGTAGTAGGAGAGCAGGTTAATCCTGGGGAAAAAGACATCATCGGTGCCGATCTGGATGGGGAGGAAAAAGTTGCCGAATACCGCCGGAATGCCCGGGATGATAAAAAGAAAGATCATGATCACCCCGTGCATGGTGAAAAAGGCGTTGTATATCTGGGCGTTCATGATCGTTTCACCCCGGGTCATCAGCTCCACGCGGATCAAAAGCCCCAGTAAAATTCCGGCGGTGAGCCAGGTCATCAGCGTAAACAGATACATTAAGCCGATACGCTTGTGATCGTAAGTGATCAACCATCCTAATACACCGCGGTACTTTTCCGGCATCGGGGTGTCAAAAAATGGCGTGGCATGTGTACTCATTGTCGTTGTCCTTTATGTTACGGTGGTGCCGATTAGTTTTTTTTGCGCAGTAAAAAGACGAAAAGCAGCGCCATTCCCGCCAGGGTGACCGCTCCAAACACCCGAACGATGTTAAAAGCGTAACGTTTACGTTTCGGGTCGTAATCAAAACAGTAAGATACGATCTTTTTAATGGAAATACCCGGCTCCTCGCGAAAAGCCTCGGTCACCGCCATGCCGATATCAAAGGGGAGATAATCCATTCCGTAAAGATACCGGATCACTTTGCCGCGGCCCGAAACCATTGTGACCAGATTGGGGTGGACAAAGCTGTGGGCGCCCGTTTTCATAAACGTAAACCCCACGGCATCGGTCAGCCGTTTGATGTTGTTCGCATCGGCGGTAAAAAAAGACCAGTTGTGGGCATGCTCTTGATCTTTCAATATTTTGGTAAAGTCCGTCCGGGCCTGCTTGGCATTTTCAGGTGTATCCTCATCATCAAAACTCACCGTCACCATCCTGAAGTCTTTGCCCAGTTGATGGGGTGCGTTGTTTACCGCATGGGCCGCGTTGGACTGGATCATACTGCAGGCCGAAGGACAGTTGTAAAAGACCAGCATAAGCAACGTCGGCTTGTCCAGCACATCATCCAGCAAGACCGGCCGGCCGTTCACATCGGTCAGCTCAATATCCAGCGGAATCCGGCCGCCGATCTTTTCATCTACGCCGATGGCGGATTCATCAACCTCGACGGGCTTGCCATGATCATGGGCCGTGGCGCCCTGATCCATCGCATGGTCCATTTCGCGCGCCTGCTTCGCCTGGACGACCAGGGGCGCCGCACAGAGCAGCCATGTTACAAACAGCGTCCATCCAAAAACCTGTTTTTTAGCTGCCATATTGCAATTCCCCTCCCAAAAAGCCCATCACAATGGCAATCAAAAAGCAGGCCACCGTACCGCCGAAAAACTTTTTATTCCCCAGCACACCTTCACGCCCGGCCAATACATTGACTGCAAAACAGGCCATCAAGGCAAACCCCAAGCCGATTTTGATATAAATGTGGATATCGCCGCCGCCGCCGTAAAACTGCTGCCAGTCCATATAACCCACAAACATGGTGATAGGGGTGAAGATCAGTCCAAATACCTGCAGATGATAGGCGGTGTCCGCCACCCGTTGGTTTTGGGAGGAACGGCTGTACAAAAGGGCCAAAAGCGCGAAAATAGCGGCGCCAATGGGCATGTGCACCACCGCAGGGTGAAGGGGGTGGGTATATCCGATTTTTTCCAGCAAAGAATAGATAAATTCGGTCATGGGCGTCCTTTGTTGCAGCCTGCTATCCTCTGGTCAGGCCTAATGATCTTTTGTTGATAACGACAATTAAAATTTGAATTATACCCTAAAACAAGAGTTGGTAGGGGTCAATAGGCTGTGCCAATTTATGCGGTTATCCCGCTAATCAAAGATGTAAACCCGGATTTTGCACGCCACGGATGGGTTCATTGGCAAGGCAGCAAGGGCGAAGCTGTATTCTAATACTGCGAGCCCTTGATAACGCAGCCAATGGACGTAGCCTGTGAGCGTCCGCCCGGATGAAATTTTACTAACTAACTGTTGTCAATGTCAAAACACCCAAACGGTGTTCAGGAAATAACCGCAAACATATGGTAACAAGCTCAAATATCCAATATAAATTATTGTCCCATTCGGGGAATGGGAGAAAAACCCTCGCCTCTCGGCGAAGGCTTTAGCAGGCCCGTAGGGCCGAAAGCGGATATCCTCCGACTGAAGTCGAAGGTTTTGCGTTTTCTTTCATAAACTACCGTCGCTTAAAAGCGACGGTCTTTTATGGCGGCTGCGATGGCCGGATTTCATCCGGCCGAGCGCGCTTAGCCGCCGAAGCCGCCGCCTTCAGGCGGTTGAGAATTCACTTTCTGCCAAAAACCTCCGATTGGGCCCTCCCGCATAGCCCTTGTCGGCATAGACTTTTTTAAGCGGCTGTTTCGTATGCCGGCTGTAAGCGGTGCACCACGGCAGAAAAGTGGTATCGCTTGTCGCCGCGGGGGTCAGGGTAGCGGCCAGGATAAAACCATTGATCCGGCTTTCCAGTTCAGGGTCAGAGTCGATATGAAACCACTTTTGAAGGAGCAGGCCTTTAAAGAGAATCAATGGCGGGTATGCATCAGCGCCTTCATTACTGCCGCCGACTTGGCAGTTATGCATCAGAAGCGCTTCAATTTTGTCCCGGTCGATGGTATCGGTGATATCCATCAGGCGGGTCAGGCATCGATTTTTATCCATGGAGTCTTTTAGCGCGCTGTCGGCGAAGGTCATGTGAGCGTTGCTTTTTTTGAATCCCATGCTTATTCTCCCTGCGGTTTTAAAAGTAGCGCAAGGATAGCATCGGATCAGATCAATAGCAAGTAATATTAGGCAGTTAATGTATATTTTGAGTTGAATTTACCCTTGGCTGGAAACGATCATGCAACCTTTGCGGATTAAATGCATGCCAAATCGCACAGGTTGTGCAAAGGTCTCGTCTCGTGGCAATGGCGTAGCGGAATATCTGTCCGCAGGTCTGTTTGATCCGGTGGGCTGTTTCAACCGCGCCCCGATCTTCAATTCGCCGCAAGACGGATAGAAGGTCAGGGGCATTTATGGCTGCTATGGGCTTTGGGCCTAACCATGGGAAAACGTTTGCTTCCAGTCGCCGGAGAATTGATCCGGCGTGGCCCTCTGTCCAGGTATGTCTGTTTTTAGTGAACCATTCCCTTGAAACGGATTCAAAGCTGTTGGCTGCTTCATCCTTTTGCAGGGCCTTGGCATCCCTTTTGTATTGAACAGGGTCAATGCCCTGTGCAATCAGCTTTTTGGCTTCTTCCCGCTTTGTTCTGGCCTCTGATAAGGTCACTGTCGGGTAAACACCCAGGGCCAGGGTTCTTCGTTTACCCAAAAACCGGTAATCAAGGCGAAAGTATTTTCCGGTCTTGTTGATCAAAAGATACATTCCCCGGCCATCGGTCAGTTTATAGGGCTTCTGTCTCGGTTTGGCGTTTTTAATGGCGGTATTTGCCAACGGCATTGGCGGTATCTCCCTTTATGGTTTTCCGGATACCGTATAATATACCGCCAAACTAACGGGATGTCAATAGATGTTGCTGGAAGTTGCCGGAAAGAAAAAACCCCGAAAACGCTTTGTTTTCAGGGCCTTTTGTACCTTACCGGACGTTACCGGATGTTGATTTGGCTCCCCAGCACGGACTCGAACCGCGGACCCAGTGGTTAACAGCCACTTGCTCTACCTACTGAGCTACTGGGGAAAAGTTGTCGGCAGAGCCGATGACACGGCCGCCGCGAACTGGAATTTACTATAATCGATTGCCATTCAAGTCAAGCAAAATCTAATTTCCAGCGTAAAAAGCAACCGACTTTTGTCACCCATTATACCTCCAAACGCCGTACCTTGATCGCCAACTCACCCAACTGCGTTTTGGCCGCTTCGGAGGGCGCGTCGGTGAGGAGACAGCCCGCTTTCTGGGTTTTGGGAAAGGCGATAACATCCCGGATGGAGGGCTCTTCGCATAACAGCGCCACCAGCCGGTCAAAACCAAAGGCGATGCCGCCGTGGGGCGGTGCGCCGGAGCTTAAGGCCGATAGTAAAAAGCCGAACTTTTCCGTATATTCTTCCGGCGCCATCCCCAAAGTCGTAAACACCGTCTCCTGAAGCGCCCTCTCATGAATACGGATGCTGCCGCCGCCCACTTCGGTTCCGTTTAAGACCAGATCGTAGGCCCGTGACAGCGCCGCAGCCGGGTCGTCGGCCAGCTTCGCCTCATCCGCTTCCAGGGGGGCGGTAAAGGGATGGTGAAGCGCCTCATAACGCTTGGCCGTCTCATCGTACGCCATCATGGGAAAATCAGTGACCCATAAAAAGGCGCGGGCCGAATCATCAATGAGCTCCAGCCTGCGGCCCAAATGGTTACGCAGATAACCCAATGCCTCGTTGGTGATCTTGGGGGTATCCGCCACAAAAAAGATGAGATCCCCCACCTCCATATCGAGGCGCTCGATCATGGCTGCTTTTTCGTCGTCGCTAAAAAACTTTACGATGGGTGACTGCCACCCCTCCTCACGTACTTTGATCCAGGCCAGCCCCTTGGCGTGGTAGATGGCGGTCAACTCGGTTAAGTCATCAATCTCTTTTCTCGAAAAATCGGAACAACCCTTGGCATTGATGGCTTTGACGATACCGCCTTTTTTCACCACGCCGGAAAAAACCTTGAAGCCCGAATCGGCAATGATATCGGATAGCTCCTTTAACTCCAGCCCAAAACGGATATCCGGTTTATCCAGACCGTAACGAGCAACCGCTTCCGCATAGGCCATCCGTGGAAATGGTGTTTTCAGAGGTTGTTCCAGTACCTTTGTAAATACCGCCTGCAGTAACCCCTCAGCCACGGCCATGACATCTTCCTCGCCCACAAAAGACATCTCGATATCCACTTGGGTAAATTCCGGCTGACGGTCGGCCCGCAGATCCTCATCCCGAAAACAGCGCACAATCTGGTAGTAACGGTCAAATCCCGAGGTCATCAACAGTTGTTTAAAAATCTGAGGTGATTGCGGCAACGCATAAAACCGGCCGGGATTGACCCGGCTGGGCACCAAATAATCCCTGGCGCCTTCGGGCGTACTGCGGGTTAAAAAGGGGGTTTCGATATCCAAAAACCCGTTTTCATTAAGATAATCACGAACGGCCTTTCCTATCTGATGCCGTAGAATAATGTTATTTTGCAGTCGTGGCCGGCGTAAGTCCAGGTGACGATGGGTCAGCCGAATACTCTCGGAGGCATCCACCTTCTCTTCAATCATAAACGGCGGCGTTCCGGCCGTATTTAAAATTTTCAGCGCGGTGACCATCACCTCGATTTCGCCTGTATACAGATTGGGGTTGGCCATATCATCGGGTCTGGCCGCCACCGTACCCGTGACACCGATGACAAATTCGTTTCTTAGAGTGTGAGCCTTGGCGTGAATATCCGGTGCAAATTCAGGGCTACAGACCACCTGGGTAATTCCTTCCCGGTCTCTTAAATCCACAAAAATGACGCCGCCGTGATCGCGTCGGCGCTGTACCCAGCCCATCAAGGTCACTTCGGTGTCAATATCAGCGACGGTCAGCGCATTGCAGTGATGCGTCCGCCGCATGGCGGCCAGTTTGTCGATTGTTGACATATGCATTCCCGATGTTGTTTACAGACGCTATTTCAAAAAATGTTTTATCCTTTGGTCGCCGACCCAATGCCCCGGAGTAGATTGATGACATCCCTCATCGGCACCTCCTTTTGGGCGGAAGCGGTCATATCCCTTACAATAACGGTTCCGGCGGCCAACTCGTTTTCTCCCACAATCAACACGTATTCGGCGCCCTGACGACCGGCCTGTTTCATCTGGCTTTTCAGGCTACGGCCGGAATAGTCCATTTCGACATAGATACCTTCCCGATTGAGACGATTTACCCAGCCAAAAGCCTTTTGACCCGCTGCATCGCCCAGAGCGGCGACAAATACCAGGGGTCGACGATCCTTTGCAGCCCACTGAGCATCAACAATCTCAACCAGTCGGTCCAGCCCGACGGCAAACCCGATGGCCGGCGTTTGAGGCCCGCCGATGATCTCCATCAGTCCGTCGTAACGCCCACCACCGGCCACAGCGCTTTGGGCGCCCAGGGCACGGGTCTGGATCTCGAAGGTGGTGCGGGTGTAGTAGTCCAGGCCCCGAACCAGCCGGTCGTTGATATGATAGTCGACACCCTCTTGGTTCAACAGGTTGCAGGTGGTATTAAAATGATCCCGGCACGCAGCACATAAAAAGTCGTGAATGGTGGGCACTTTTTCCAAAAGGGCCTGACAGTCCTGATTTTTGCAATCGAGCACCCGCAACGGATTTTCCGTTCTGCGGCGCCGGCAGTCGGCGCACAAGCCACCGGCAATCGATTCTAGAAACCGGGCCAAAGCCGCCTGATATTTTGGGCGACAATCGCCATCGCCCAACGTGTTGAGCTGAACGGTCAAATCGGAGACCCGCAGCTTTTTCAACAGGGTCAGCAGCATAATGATGAGCTGGGCATCCACCGTCGGGGCCGCCACACCAATCACCTCGGCATTGATTTGATAAAACTGCCGGTAACGTCCTTTTTGCGGCCGCTCACGACGAAACATCGGCCCGATGGTGAAGAGTTTTTGAACCGGTTGAATGGAATAGAGCTTGTTTTGCAAGTAAGCGCGGGCAACCGCTGCTGTCGCTTCAGGACGCAAAGTTAGCCTGTCGCCGCTGCGATCGATAAACGTGTACATCTCTTTTTCCACGATATCGGTCACTTCGCCGATACTACGGGCAAACAGCTCCGTCTTTTCCAAAAGAGGGATCCGGATCTCTTTGAAGCCGAAATTTTCAAACACTTCGGCCGCCAGACGTTCAATGGTCCGCCACCGTCCAACCTCGCCGGGTAAAATATCCCGAAATCCCCGTACACGTTGAATCATCATTGGGATCTTGGGCTTTGTCCAACCTTTAAATACATACAACCCTCAACAGCTATGCATCACTACAGCATCCCATTCAGCCATGCCCGTTAAAAATTTTTACATATAACCCGAAGCCCGACTCAGCGTCAACTAAAGAATCACTCCCCAAATCCACCGCCTACATGTTTATGGTCTCCATTTGAAGCCACATTGCGGCGCTTCAAAGCGCTTCACGTCCGGTGGATGCGCATTTCTCTTTTGACAGGCCGGAAAATGATCCATCCTGCCGATTTGGGGCGCAACTCGCCACGACGGAATCCCGAATGGATAAAAAGCTGCAACATCAGCCTTTTTACAGGCCCATCATCCCTGGCAAAATCCCCTGACTGCCGCCTCGCCGTATGGCAACGGTTGTAGCATGGCAATTCTCCTCCTGGCGCCCACCAACAACCCCAAGGATGGATGATGTGTTGTCAGCCGGATAATCAAACAGCGTGAGCGGTAGACCACCCGGCCCGGCAAGTGGATCAGGGAAAATCGAATCGCC
>Ga0209457_1000139_pt1 | contig 24496 bp, 23 predicted proteins | sample WorMetHEROISLAND_5_FD_187410 | JGI IMG/M metagenome (GOLD analysis project Ga0209457, IMG submission 187410) | Marine gutless worms symbiont microbial communities from Max Planck institute for Marine Microbiology, Germany - Olavius sp. 5 HERON... ... | reverse complement strand
TCGGTTGATCCGGATGCTTGAATGATACGATTCGTTTTTGCGTATAAAGTTTCCATAATGATTCTCCTACCCGCCCTACACTAATTTCTCAATAGGTAGGTGTCTCATGTTCATTGGCACAGAGGGCTCGTCGGCTTTGCGGTAGGCTCGGCACAAAAACGCGTACATATCCAACACATTACGCTTCATGCCATAGCCGAAGACACCTCCCAGCAATTTCAGGGGTAAAAATTCCTGCGACCCAACACCGTCATCGTAATAAGCGATTTGGTCAGGATGGTTGTTTTGACCTGGATGATGGAAATCCAGCGCGTTGTATAAACGCCGAATGTTGGTGCCATGCCGCTTGGCGGCACCATTGCCGGTACCATCTGATAAAATGATGATTTTTTTCATGGGAAGCACCTCGTTTTTTCAAAGTAAATCACGTGGAATGCCAATCTCTCCGGCGGTCATGTTACAATACAGAGTGGCTTTGAAGAAACAGCGCTTATGGGTGATGGAGAATAATCTCTCAAAAAGTGTGCGCTGTTTTGGCCGCCTTAACGGCAGGTATTGAGGGCTAACCGGGCCGGATGATGAAGGGCAAACCGGTCAGATATATCTGACTTTTTCAGGCCTGGTCTCACGTGTAAAGAGGATCAACACTGTAGACAAAACCAACCAGGTGATCATCAGCAAAAATCCGGCGCGAAAGGCCTCCATGCTATAGATCCGAACCCCTTCCGACACCGTTCCGCGCCAATAACGATCCATCATCCACCCCACCGCCGGCTGAAGAATCATGGGGCCGGACATGACGCCCATGTTGGTCACGCCTGTGGCGGTTCCCCATAAAACGGAGGGAACCGACTCTTTAATAATTGGAAAACTCAAGGTCATGCTGCCCGAAAACAGACCGGCCAACAAAAGTAAGCTCACTAAAGGATAGAGGGCCAATTGGGGCCCCAAAAAGATGATCCCCCAACATACGATCAAACCCAGAAGCGCCCCCCAGTAAACCCATTTTCGATTCCCAAGCCAATTGGACAGCGCGCCAAAAAGCGGCCCGGCAACAGCCAGGGCCACCATCATGGCCGAGGTTATGGCGGATGCACCCGCCGTTGTCATCTGATAGTGGGTGGATAAAAAAGGTACGCCCCATAATCCGGTAAAAGTCAACATACACCCCACTACACCCCCTGGAATAAAAAAGTGCAGCCAGACATTACGGTATGCCAGTACCTGACAAAGGCCTGAAATGGGACCATCACGGTCGTCCTCTGTGCAATTGACGCTCAGCGACTCAAAATTGGCATAACCGCGCTCCGCCGGAGTGTCTCGAACCACCACCCAAATGGCCGCCCCGATGGCCAGGGTGATGAATGCCGATCCCCCAATCACCACGCGCCAGTTAAATGCGTCCACTAAAAGCCTTAGGGGAACACCTGCCGAGACAGCGCCTGCGATACCGAAAAAAAGAGCCAATCCCGGAATTACGGCAAATTGGTTGGCGGGAAACCAGTCGCTGCCCAGCTTTAGAATGCTGACGAATGCCACAGCCACAGAGCCGCCGATCAACAGCCGCCCTAAATTGGCCCAAACCAAATTTTCGGAAAACGCAAATACCAACGTGCCGACCCCGGCAACCAACGCGCCGGCGGTCAGCAATTTACGCGGTCCCCAACGGTCGGCCAGCACACCGGTGGGGATTTGCATGGCCACATAGCTGTAAAAGTAAAAGGCGGACATATTTCCCAGCGCGGCGGCGTTGATGGTAAAAGCCTGCATCAGCTCCTCGGTGATCACCGCCGGGGCAACGCGGTGATAAAAACCTATCAGATAAAAGAGCGCCCCCAACCCCCAGATGGTGAAAGCGATTGCGGGACCGGGGGTGGCGCGATTTTGTAAAGATTCGTGCCGATCCGCAGATTTTAGATTCTGTGTCACAGGAGCCCCCAAATGATAAACGCTATGAGGTCAATGCCGTGAGACGTCTTTTCAGCCCCGTGATGCGCTGTTGCGGCCGATTATTACCCAGTGCCGTTTGTAGGGCTTGACGGCTGCCCACAATGATGACCAATTTTTTGCCACGGGTGACCGCCGTATACAACAAGTTGCGCTGCAACAGCCTATAGTGCTGGGGTAAAAGGGCCAAGACCACCGCCGGATACTCCGATCCTTGGGATTTATGGACGGAGATGGCGTACGCCAAAGTTAACTCGGAAATGTCAGTTGCGTCATACGTCACTTGCCGGCCGTCATAATCAACGGTGAGAAGCGCCTCTTTGAAGTCCACAGCACACACGGCGCCGATATCGCCGTTAAAAACCCCTTTGGTGTAGTTGTTGCGCAGGTGCATCACCTTGTCGTTCAAACGAAAATGCCCCAATTCCTTTTCACCACCGGACTGTATCCGGGTATTGAGCGCCTGCTGCAACCGGAGGTTAAGACTCATGGTGCCCGCAGCTCCTTTGTGCATAGGGGTAAGTACCTGAATATCCCGCATGGCGTCCAGGCCAAAATGGTTGGGAATGTGGGTTTGACAAAGGGATACAATTTTACGTGCGGCCGCTTCGGCCGTGAGCGCCTCTAAAAAGTAGAATTCATTCACTTCATCCGACTTGCCATTGGGAATCTCCGGTGTATCGCCCTGACGGATACGGTGGGCGTTGGTCACAATGAGACTCGAGTCCATCTGTCGAAAAATCCGGGTCAGGGTGAACGTTGCTACTTGCCCGGAACCGATCAAATCGGCCAGGACATTACCCGGCCCCACCGGCGGAAGTTGAAACGTGTCCCCCACCAAAATCAGAATGGTTTGCATGTGCACCGCCTCAAGGAGGTGATACATCAGCAGAGTATCCACCATGGAGGCCTCATCCACAATGATGACATCGGCATCCAGCGGTTCATCACGATTTTTATCAAACAGACCGGTATGTTGATTATAATGGAGCAAACGATGGATGGTAACGGCGTCATGAGCGCTGATATCAGCCAGTTGTTTGGCCGCACGGCCAGTGGGGGCGGTCAACGCCACACTCAGACCACTGGCTTCATACACGGCGGTCAATGAGCGAATCAGCGTGGTTTTTCCGGTTCCCGGACCGCCGGTGAGAATTGCCACCCGATTTTTTAAAATGGCTTCCAGGATCGTTTTTTGCTCCCCGGAAAGTTCAATGGCCAGACGGGCCACAATCTCCGCGGCAATCTGACCCGAAGCCATGCCCGGCAAAGCGAGGGGGATGGACCGTAGCGTCATCATCCGCCGGGCGATTCTCTTTTCAGCCTGGTGCAGCAATGGCAAATAGAGAAAATCACGGCCCTTGGCATCCGGTTCGGCCACCAGATCTTCCGACTCCAAAGTCTGATTCAATGCATAGCGCACCGCATCCTCATCTACTTTAAAAAGCCGCTGGCATTGTCTCACAAGATCCGCTTGGGCCACGCATGTGTGGCCGTCCCGGGCAATCACACCCGTGGTATGTAACAGACAATTGCGTAAGCGGGCAGGGTCATCCGGGGCGGTTCCCCTTGATACGGCAATGGCGTCGGCGATCCGAAAACCCACCCCCGGCAGATCCTCGGCAAGCTGGTAGGGATCTTCCTCCAATTTCATCACCGCTGCTTCGCCGTAGAGCTTCAAGATCGGCCCGCTGTATTTGGGAGCCACCCCGTGTTCTTGCAAAAATCGGGTTAACCGGCGGACGGCGTGCTGCGCTTGCCAGGCCTCGGCAATGCGCCGGGCCGTTTTGGGCCCAATTCCTTTCACCTTTGTCAGCTTCTCGGCTCCGCTATCCATAACGTCGAGGGTATCTTCACCGAATGTCTCGATGATCCGGGCCACCATTTTCGGCCCAAGACCCTTAACCGAACCGGAAGTTAAATAGCGGCGGATCGCATCCAGTTGCGTTGGCAGACACACTTCAAAGGAGTTGACAAAGAGCTGTTGCCCAAATCTGGGGTGTGATTCCCAGCGGCCTTGGACCTTTAGGGTTTCACCGGCTTTAACACCTGCCAAATGCCCCACCAGGGTAATGGTGTTTTGGGTTTCGTCCACCGTTAACCTGGCAACAGTGTAGTGGTTTTCCGGATTTTGGAAAGTGATCCGGGCAAGTGTTCCGCTAATTTCAACCATTGCCCGAAATCCCATCAGGAAAGGTCGCCAAAAGCCATGTGGCGGCATCGGCCAGATCCTCCGCCACGTAATCGACCTCAATCCCTAACGCCGTCATTGAGGTTACGGTTTCTTGACCGTATCCGGTCTGTACCACAATTTTACAGCCGCAGCCGGCATGATTGGCTGCTTGCATATCCCGTAGGCTGTCGCCGATCATCGCACTGTAGGCCAGATCCAGTTGAAATTCGGTTTGCGCCTTTAACAGCATACCCGGCCATGGTTTGCGGCATTTGCATCCGTCCCCCGGCCCGTGGGGGCAAAAATAGACGGCATCGATCCGACCCCCGGCTTGTTCAACTAATTCTATGAGATGTTGGTGAATTTCTTCGAGTCCCGCTAAGGTGATCATTTTTCGAGCCACAGACGATTGATTGGTCACGACAAATAGCTGCCAGCCTGCTTTTGTAAGGCGTGAAACAGCGTCAATACTGCCGGGGATGGGGTCAAACTCAGCTAACGATGTGACGTATGCCGAGGACTCGGCATTGATTACGCCATCGCGGTCGAGAAAGGCCGCTTTCATATAAACATCCACGACCACAAACGGTTGCAACAAAAGCGCAAGTCTCTCTTAAGCCCTGAACAGGGGAGAACTTTCATATGAAAATTACTCGGCAACGGTAATCACCTCGGGGAAGCCGTTTTGGGCTAAATAAGCCTCGTACTCCATGGCCTGGCCTAGAGATCGTGTCCGGCCTACCCGGACCCGGTAAAAGGTACATTCGCCGTCATGGTACGGTACCACATGAGCATTTTTATAGGTTTGGGCCAGCTTCTCTTTAAGGCGCTCGGCGTTGTCTCGGTCGGCAAACGCGCCCACCTGAAAAGTATAAACGCCTCGGTTGTATTCTACCGGCTGGTATGTCCGTTTTTTCTCAGGGAAATCGGCATTGAGGGTGGTTCCCAAGGCCACAATTTTGACCGGCGCCGTGCCCGGCCCCAACACTCCTAGTTTTTTGGCGGCGCCATAGGAAAGATCGATGATCCTGCCGCGAACAAACGGGCCCCGGTCGTTAATGCGGACGTCCATGGTTTTGCCGTTGTTTAAATTTTCCACTCTCACCCAGGTGCCCAAAGGCAAAGTTTTATGGGCGGCGCTGATGCCATACATATTATATCGTTCACCATTGGCGGTTTTACGGCCATGAAATTTCTTGCCATACCACGATGCCAACCCTTTTTGCCGAAATCCATCAGCGTCCGGAATCGGCTTGTACCATTTCCCCATTACCTTGTAGGGCTTTGTCCCAACCGTTGAGGGGGGCTTGGAGCGCCGTGATGCGTGATGGCGCTGTTGGCCGCACCCGGAAAGTAAAAAAAGGGTGACCATGCCGAAAATGAAAAAGATCCGCCATGGGATGGTTCCGTTTTGTTTTGATCGCCGCATTGGAATAACCGTCAATCCGCTCTTTTCAATATGATTTTTAGAATACCTTAACACCGCAGGCGGATCTTTTTACAACGCCGTCAACGCCAGCTTCAGCACATGCATCATCCGACCCACATGATGAAAAGTGATCTCCTTTTTCACTTTGGCCGGGACATCATCCATATCCTTTAAATTGGCGCTGGGTAGAATTATTGTTTTAATCCCCGCTCGATGGGCGGCCAGCACTTTTTCCTTGATCCCGCCCACGGGCAGCACCTGGCCCCGCAAGGTAATTTCGCCGGTCATGGCCAGATCTTTTTTAATGGTCCGGCCGGTCATTAACGACACCAGGGCGGTCAGCATGGTAACTCCGGCCGATGGACCGTCTTTGGGAATAGCCCCCGCAGGAACGTGCACATGGATATCGTGAGAGGTAAAATAGTCATCGGAGATGGAGAGTTTCTTGGCATTGGAACGAATAAAACTTAATGCCGCGGTCGCCGATTCTTTCATCACATCTCCCAACTGGCCGGTCAGGGTTACGCCTTTGTCCCCCGCCATGGAGGTCGCCTCGATAAAGAGCAGTTCACCACCCACAGGCGTCCAGGCCAGACCGGTGGCGATACCCGGAATCAGCTTACGCGCCCGGGTCTCGCGGACAAATTTTACCGTCCCCAAAAAGTCCGACACGTTGTCCATCCGCACCTTCACCTGACGGGCCTTTTCCGTGGCGATTTGGGCGGCGGCGGAGCGGCAGAGGGTGGCGATTTCCCGCTCCAGGCTACGCAGACCCGATTCGCGGGTATAGTCCTGAATCATGGTTTTTAAGGCCCCGCCGGTAATTTTGATCTGACCGGCGGTAAGCCCATGGGCCTTGCGCTGCCTGGGGATCAAATGCCGCTTGGCAATCACCATTTTTTCATCCAGGGTATAGCCTGACAAGGCAATCACCTCCATCCGATCCAGCAGCGCCGGCGGGATGGTATCGAGCATATTGGCCGTCGTGATAAACATCACCCCGGAAAGATCAAACGGTACGTCGAGGTAGTGATCGGTAAACGTATGGTTCTGTTCCGGGTCCAACACCTCCAATAACGCCGAAGAAGGGTCACCCCGAAAATCGCTGCCCACCTTATCTATTTCGTCCAGCATCAATACAGGATTTTTCGAACCGGTACGCCGCAACGCCTGAATCACCCGTCCGGGCAGCGCTCCTACATAGGTACGCCGATGGCCCCGGATCTCCGCTTCATCACGCACGCCGCCCACGGAAAGGCGGTGAAACTTACGACCCATTGCCCGGGCGATGGAAGCGCCCAGGGAGGTTTTACCGGTTCCCGGAGGTCCGGCAAAACAGAGGATCGGCCCTTTGCTGTCTTCTTTCAGTTTGCGGACGGCGAGATACTCAACTATTCTTTTTTTCGCCTTTTCCAGTCCGTAATGGTCTTTATCCAAAACCGCCCGGGCCTTTTTCAGGTCGAGATTGTCTTTGGTGGTTTTATGCCAAGGCAGAGCGGTGATCCAATCCAAATAGGTAGTGGCCACTGTATACTCAGCCGAGGAGGGGTGCATCCTTTCAAGGCGTTTTAATTCGCGCTCCGCCTCTTTACGCGCCTCGTCGGGGAGCCCCATTTGTTCAATTTTTTGGCGATATTCGTCCAGCTCTACGTTTCCGTCATCGGTATCGCCGAGTTCTTCCTGAATGGCCTTTAACTGCTGTCTCAGGTAATACTCCCGCTGGGTCTTTTCCATATCGCTTTTGGCCTGGGATTGAATCTTTTGTCCCAGCTCCAGGATCTGGCGTTGATGGTTGGCATGACCGATAACGGCTTTGAGACGTGCTTTGATATCAACCGCCTCCAAGATCAACTGCTTTTCGGCAACGGGTGAATTGATAGTGGAGGTGATCATATCGGCCAACGTACCCGGCTCTTTGATGGCGCGGGCCATGGCGATCACCTCTTCGGGCATCCCCGGCGACAGCTCGGCGATCTTTTCAAACACCGCGATGAGGTTATTCATCAACGCTTTCGTCTCAACGTCTTCCACCGGCGACTCTTTTAGATAGCCCACCTCCGCTTTATAATAGGGTTTTCTTTCCACAAACCGGCTGACGGCGAACCGTCTGAGCCCTTGTACCAGCAATTGAACATGGTTCTCCTTGGTTTTGGCCATGCGCATGATCGTGGCGCAGGCGCCCACCACCTCCAGCTCACTTTGGCTGGGGGTTTTCCCCGGTGACGTGTTTTGGGCAACCAACAGGCCGATCAGCCGGTCGGACTGCATCGCCTCATCCACCAACCGGATCGACTCTTCTTGCATCACGACCAGGGGCAGCACCATCTTTGGAAAAAGCACTGCGTCAAACAGCGGCAAGATGGGCAAAACATTGGGTAGTGTATTGGTATCGGGCGCCTGGACGGTCCGATCAATCATAAGAGGTTTCCTCCAACACATCTGCAATCGCAGTTTATATCAAAGGGGCGATGATTTATGTACGCGTCGCCCCTGGGAAAATCACTCCCCTTCAGTCACTTCAATTTTGTACACTTTCGGTTTGGCGCTTTTGGCCAAGCGAAGTTCCAAAAAGCCATTTCGATAAACAGTGGATGTTACCTCCGGATCCACCGCTGTCGGCAGACGCAGAACGCGCTCAAAGGGTCCGTACTGGATCTCGGCTAACCGGTAAACAGCATCGGCTTTACGGGTCAATACTTTACGGACACCTCGAATTCTGAGTGCGGCGCGGCTCAACTCTACGGAGAAATCATTTTTTTCCACCCCGGCGATCTCGATGCGCACAATCACCTGATCCGGGGTCTCATAGATATCCACAGCCGGCTGAAACATCTGACTTGTGAGCGTAAAAAGCGGTTTCATGGCATGAAACAGATCTTCAAAAGAACGTTCCGTTTCGGCCGTGGTGCTACCAAAGTCCCGTGCAAATTTAATTTTAATGTAATCCATAACAGGCTCCCGATGCTCACAAATCCCTTTGATCAAAAGGGCTGCAGGTGGCATTTGGACAAATGCGGCCCCGGAAGGCCGATGCGATTTATTGCGCGAAAAATATCACGTTGCTTCACTTTTGTAAATGCAAGGCCCCACCTTGTATTAAACCTTCATTCACTTGAATTCAATCGTCTCTGTCATCGTTTTATCGTTGTTGCGCTGGCAATTTCCCCTGTCATTGCGAGGAGCGCAGCGACGAAGCCATCTCTTTGTTCTAATGCGCTCCGGGGATTGTTTCGCTCCGCTCGCAATGACCGTAAAAACAGGACCTTTGCGATAAATATCAACAAATCGTTTGATCAATTGTTGCCCGGGCGAGTATATTTGGAAGGCTGCCTCAAAAACGCAAAAACAATAACCATTGGCCAGTTAAAATGGTAAATCAGACCAGTTTGCTTAGACTGCAGTATTTCCTGTACTTCGGCACCATGGGCGCCGTTTTACCCTTTTTTAACCTGTACTGTTATCACATCGGCTTGTCCGGCTTTCAGATCGGTGTTTTGTCGGCGGCCAAATCGCTGACTATTGTTATTTTTCCCATCTTCTGGAGCCTTTTGGCCGATCACTTCCGGATCCGCCGCCCCCTTTATATTTTTTGCAACCTGATCAGCCTGGCGGCTTGGTGCGGCTATTTTTTCACCACCGCATTTATGCCGATGCTGGCCATCACCTTTTTTTACGGTATCTTTTACGCCCCCATCATTGCTATGCTGGAGACCTTTACCATGGAGAACCTCTCCGGCAAGGTCGCCACTTACGGCCACATCCGGGTCTGGGGCTCGGTCAGCTTTATATTGGTGGTGGTGGTTTTGGGTAAATTGATTGACCGCACCGGCGTTGCGATCATTTTAGGAGTCGTTGCCGCAGGATCTTTTTTGTTTGCCGCAGCCGGCCTTAAAACGCCCACCATCCCGCCGCAACCCCCAATGCCCCTGGACTGGGCCCAACTCAAAGCGCTGCTAAAGGGTCCTCTGGGCCGCTTTCTGATCTGTGCCTTTTTAATGCTCCTCAGCCACAGCGCCTATTACGGCTTTTTCTCCATCCATCTCGAAGAGCTGGGCTTTTCCGGCGCCTTTATCGGCTCCACCTGGGCGATCGCCTCCATTGCCGAGATTAGTGTGATGGCCGGCTCCGCCAAGCTGATAAAACACTTCGGCACCCACAGTTTGATCGCCTTTGCGCTGGCGGTCGCTGTCATCCGTTGGCTTGTTTTTTACTTCACCACCACCATCGCCTGGATTATCTTCGGCCAAATATTGCACGCTGTCACCTATGGTGTCTTTCATGTAGCCGGCATCGTCTATGTGGACCAACTTTCACCCCAAGGACGCAAAACCATGGGCCAGGCCGTCAACAACGCTGTCACCTACGGGTTGGGCCTGACGGTCGGATTTTATCTCAACGGCTGGCTCTTTTCTCTTTTTGGCAGCCGGTTTCTGTTTGGGGTTGCCGCGGTTACGGCTGCCACGGCTGGAGCATGGTTTTGGCTTTTTGCCGGTCAAGCGAAACTATCTGAAAAAACAGGTACATCATAAAGCTTACTCGTGACAGGAGAACCGATATGGTATGTGTGAAGGGCGAAAAAAACGAACCTGATGGGGTCGGTTGTTATTATAGGTCTTCAGAAAAGCGTCTAAGTCCTGTTGCATTGCGTCAACTGGTTTGTACCATTTTTTGCGACCCATCACCCTGAAGGGTTCATCCAAAAGCGTGCGGTGCAACCGTTCCGCAAAGCCGTTGCTCCGGGGACGCCGGACCTTGGTTCTTCGATGTTCAATACCTTCTAATGGCAAGAATAAGACGATTCATCGTTTTATGTGGGAAAATAAAAAGAAGGCCTTATGGTAATTCGAGCCTTCGTTCACCTGATAAAAGTAGGGCGGCAACCCTTTGCCGCCGGACAAAGCTAGTAGGGCGGCAACCCTTTGCCGCCAAACAAGGCGTCAGCGCTTGCAGGTTGCAAACTCCGCCTGTCGGCATGGGGATGCCGACCTACATACTAGTAGGGCGGCAACCCTTTGCCGCCGGACAAGGCGTCAGCGCTTGCAGGTTGCAAACCCCGCCTGTCGGCATGGGGATGCCGACCTACATAAAAGCAGGTCGGCAACCTTTTGCCGCCGGACAAGGCGTCAGCGCTTGCAGGTTGCAAACTCCGCCTGTCGGCATGGGGATGCCGACCTACGAAAAACTGAGACATCGGGTAGGGCAGCAACCCTTTGCCGCCGGACAAAGCTAGTAGGGCGGCAGCCCTTTGCCCCCGGACAAAGCGCCAGCGCTTGCAGGTTGCAAACCCCGCCTGTCGGCATAGGGATGCCGACCTATGCTGCGGTATGAGTGAAACAGTTGGCGCTTCATGCCAAATCCACACAAAACGTCGAGGAACCAAGAATAACTCGTACGGATGACGATCCGGTCGCCCGCAAAATTCGCAGCCATTATCACCGAAGAGGGTTTGAACAGAAACAGCATGCTTCTCAAAAAACGGTCGGATATCCTGGTTCAGGAGATGAACCGCGGTAACCGGCAATTGGGTGGTGAGACCTTTGCAGGATATCCATTTTTGTTCACGTTCAAGGAAGGTGAAAATGTAACCGGATGAATATATTGAATATTTCGAGGATTACATTTTGAGCCGGACGCCCAAGTTGGGTAAAAAGGGGGCGTTATGCAAAGGTCTCGGATTGAACATAACGCCGGGCTTATCCCTACCGACCGACATCATTTCCTGATGTAGACGCCCTTTTTCACTGTTTGAATCCGGTCTCTTTTTTTCAGTTTATAGATAGCATTGGCCACTTTTTTGGCATTATAGCCGGTCCGGGCTGAGATCCGGGCCGACGAGACCCCTTTTTCAGCGCGAGCGATAATATCGTAAACAGTTTCCACGGATGTTTTGGCCGAAGCCGTTTTTTTCATCGCCGCAGCCGGCTTTTTCTTCTTGGTCCGAGCCGGTTGCGGCGCCGCTTTTATCGGTTTTGCCGCCGCCGGCTTTTTCGGCGCAGCGGTTTTGATCGGCGTGACCGGTGACGAAGGTTTGACGCCACCCATCGCGCTAATCTGATCGGCAAGAATCTCCAGGCTCTTGGCAAAAATCCTCAAACCATCGGCAAAGCTTTTAAAGGCCAAGTCAATTTCTTTCATTTTCCCCCTCCCCGTTAATAAATTAGCCCGACCCCTCCGGTCAATAGGATCAGGATGAGCAGATAATAGATGTCCTGCAAGGTCTCTTTTATTCGACCATAGCAAAATCTTGGTGGCTTTCCAACTTAATTTGCCAATTGAATCGCATCTTGCACATTATTTGTTGAGTCTGTTAACCGGTAATGACCCTCCCGGTTTTCATTGGACAAACCCAAACGTCGTGAAGTGGTTTGTATCACGATCAGGCAAGGTCAAAGCGGTCAGGATTCATGATCTTGTTCTACGCCGCCACCGAACCAAAGGTCTTGAAGCCCATCGACTCAAGGGCGCAATTGCCTGCGAGAATCATCAGGTCGGCCCATGAGATTTTTCCGGCCGTATGTAGGATTTGTTCACCGGCTTGGCCCAGTCTAAACTGCACCCGGAATATTGAAGCATTTCGATCCCCTGTTCAATCTTGACACCGGCATCGGCAGCACTGTGGGCGTCATCACCGGGTACCACGGGAATCCCGAGGGCTAAGGCGGACTGCAAGATCGATGCGGTCACATAGGGTTCATCGGCCCCTTTGCGAAGGGCGCTCACATTAAAATCCAAAATTGCACCCATCTTTTTGATCAGCGCCAAATTCCGTACGATTTTTGCTTTGATCGCTGGATTTTCAACGCGCCGACGGTAATCGGGATCATACATGCGGATAATGTCGAGATGGCCCACCACTTGAGGCTGTTGCTTTTGCAGCATCGCATACTGTTGATCAAAATAGCGTTCGTACAAAGAATCAAGCCCTCCTAAAGTCTCGGCGGCGTGGGCGTAAGCATCGGGGCCCGGATCAAAGGGATGGTCAGCCACGTGGTGTAAACTCCCCACCAGGTAATCGGGCTGAAAAGCCGCCTTTACTTGTGCCACCATGGCGTCGCTGCCTGTATAGGTTTCTGTTTCCATACCGATAAAGAGTTCAATCCGGTCCCCATAGCGGGCCTGCAGCTCCCGTCCGGTTTCGATGTATTTCCCAAAACGTTGATACAGATCGGCTGCGGTGAGCCCGGCGGCTTTTTCATCGGGATAGAGGAATCGATCGCTTGCCGGCGGCATATGTTCGGTGATGCCCACCCATTCAAAGCCTTTGTCAACATAGGCCTTCACCACTGTTTCCAGAGAATCCCGGGCATGATTGCAAAATTGTCCGCTGTGGCCGCCGTGGATGGAAACCAGCGTTGGGGTAACAGGCGTGTTACCGCTTGTGGGTACGGCGCTGTTTGTAGTAGGTTGGGCCAAAGACGCATCTCCTGTTTAGGGGTAATTGTAGCATAAATTTTTCTACTTGGGGATCCATATCGATGACTTCTCCACGGGTGTTGCTGAAGGGCCGGCAGATCCGGCCTAAAAAACAGTTGGGCCAGAACTTTCTGGCGGCTCCCGACATCGCCGCAAAAATTGCCGCCAAAGCGGGGTTATCAATGGAAGATACGGTGCTGGAAATCGGCGCCGGGTTCGGTGCGCTGACCATCCCTTTGGCTCGTTGCGCCGGTAAAGTCTATGCCGTGGAAACCGACCGGCGGGTTGTGCCGCTGCTCAAAACGGAGCTGTTGGCCGCCGGGCTTGAAAATGTCCGGATCATTGAAAAGGACATTTTGCAGATGGATATCGGCGCCCTGGCCCAACAGGACCGCACCCAATTAACGGTTGTGGGTAACCTGCCCTATCATATTTCATCCCAGGTATTGGTGAAGCTGATAAAACATCGTCAATGGGTCAACCGGGCGGTGTTAATGTTCCAAAAGGAGTTGGCCCAACGGTTGATCGCCGCACCCGGCGATAAACGCTATGGGCGGCTAACCGTCATGCTCACTTATGCGGCAAAAGTGGAGCGGCTGTATGAACTGACAGCCGACCAATTTTTCCCCAAACCAAAGATTGATTCCACGGTGTTAAAGGTGGTGTTCAAGCCCGCCGAAAAAGCGGCTGATGATGAAGAGCTGCTCTTTGATGTGATCAAGGCAGCCTTCGGGCAGCGGCGTAAAACCGTAAAAAACGCCCTTTCCGGCAGTTTTTTAAATGTGGATCCCCACGCAGCGGAAAGCGCGTTAATTCAAGCCGGTATTGACCCGCAACGCAGAGCCGAAACCTTGTCCGTTGAAGAGTTTATCCGTCTGGCCGACCAGATCGGTCACATCCGAGTTGCCGCGGACACCACGCGATCGCCCGGCATGTGACACCCTACAAACCGATCAAGGTTTAATGGCAACTACCGTTCTGCCCTCTTTTTTTATCAACCCCAACCGCCCTCGCGCGAACATTTCAACGCATTCCGGGTAAAGCTGCCATTCCTCCTGCAAGCCCCGTTTTTTGATCGCATCCAGATCGTCGTCGGGCCGGATGGGAAACGTTCGCTGGCCGATGATGGGGCCGCTGTCCTCACCGTAATCGATAAAGTGAACAGTGCAGCCACCCACTTTGCAGCCATAGCGAAAGGTATCGCCGTAGCCGTCCGTTCCCGGGAAAGCAGGCAGAATCGCCGGATGGATGTTCATGATTTTGGGCAACGGATCATTCCCATTGACCGCATCGATAAAATAGGGCGTCAGTGTCCGCATAAATCCGGCCAGCGCCAACAAATCAAAACCGCCCAAGGCCGCCATCTCTTTTAAAAGCCGCGCCTCGGCGGCCACCCGGGTTCGAAAAAAAGACTTTCGCCTGGCAAGATTGGTATTTTTGGAGAAAAGGGTTTGTTTTTCCAACAGCGCTTCCCATTCACAATCGGACGGTAGTTTTACCGCGTCAGGATCGGTGCGAAATTGAAGGATGATTGTACCGTAATCCACCTCAAAGGTAGGAATACCCTCTTGTTGCGCCCGCAATAGCCCTTTGCAACCCGGCCGATCTGCTCCCACAAAAGAGACCCGGCCGGTGATACGACCCTCTTTGCAGGCATCGATAATTGCCTGCAGGTTGCTGCCGTCGCCGGAGATGAGCACGCCAATATTAATGGGATCGGTCATCGTCCAATCTTTGTATATACTATCCTGGCTAAGTTAAAATTCTCGACTAGAAAGCGTCACCTCTTTTAAAGGGTGAGCCTATACATTTTAGGATGCCGAGCGTCTTCAAAAAGAGGACACCGCCGTAGTCGTGCATTTTTACGGCGCCAAAGCGGCTAAATGCGCGGCTTCTTGAAGTCCCTCGGCCAACGTCGGATGACCATGCACCGTATCGGTGATGTCTTTTACAGTAGCACCCATCTTCATGGCCAAACCGCACTCGGCGATGATTTCAGATGCGTGGGGCCCCACAATATGCACACCCACCACCCGGCCCGACCGGGCGTGAGCCATCACCTTTACGAACCCTTCGGCATTGCCCGCGGCCACAGCGCGGCCCACCCCGCCAAAAGGGAATGTGCCGGTTTTCACCTTGATGCCGCGCTCCTTGGCCGCTTCTTTACTTATGCCCACACTGGCCGCTTCGGGGTGGGTGTAGACAATACCCGGAATAGTTTCGTAATGGACCTCGGCCGGTTTGCCGGCCACGGCGGCCACGGCGGCCAACCCTTCGGCGCCGGCCTTGTGGGCCAGCATCGGCCCGGCGATAAGATCGCCGATGGCGTAAACCGAGGGTACATTGGTTTGAAAATCGGCGTTGACGACGATCCGGCCGGTTTTGGCATCGGTTTTAACGCCGATCGTGTCGAGACCCAATTGGTCGGTAAGCGGCCGCCGTCCCACCGCCACAAGCAGTTTATCAAAGGAGATGGTCTCTTCGCCTTTTTTGCCTTTAACAGTGACGGTTACCTTGGTTTTGGTTTTCTTGGCTTTGGTTACCTTGCAGTTGGTGCGAATATCCAGGCCCTGTTTTTTCAATAACCTCTCCAAGGTTCTTGCCACCTGGCTGTCCAGCCCGACGCAGATCTGCGGCAGCATCTCGATCACCGCCACTTCACTGCCCAGGCGGTTCCAGACCGACCCCAACTCCAGGCCGATGGCGCCGCCGCCCACCACGCCCAATTTGTGGGGAACCTTGTCAAAAGCCAGCGCCTGGGTTGAGGAGACAATCTGTTTACCGTCAAACCTTAACCCCGGGACCTCAATAGGCGTGCTGCCCGCCGCCAATAAAATCGCGTTGGCTTTCAGGGTCTGTTTCTTTTTACCTTTGGCTGAAACGGTCACCTCGTCCGCCGCGGTCAGTTTTCCAAGGCCTTGAATGATCGCAACCTTGTTGCGGGTTAAGAGTTGCCTTACTTGCCCGGTGAGGTTTTCCACCACCGCCTTTTTACGGGCCATCATCGAGTTCAGATCCAGCGACACCCGGCCGGTTTTGATGCCGTGCTCGGCCAAAGGGCCATTTTTGGCCATGTGATAATATTCGCTGGAGTCCAAAAGGGCTTTGCTGGGAATGCAGCCGACATTGAGACAGACACCGCCCAGGCTGGCCTCCTTTTCTACACAGGCCGTTTTGAGTTCCAATTGCGCGGCGTGGGCCGCGGCCATGTATCCACCAGGTCCCGAACCGATGATAATCAAATCAAATTGAGTCGCCATGATTAAACCTCCAGCAAAATGCGTTCGGGATTTTCCAACAGTTCCTTGACCCGTTTTAAAAAGGTAACGGCCCCTTTTCCGTCGACAATGCGGTGATCGTAGCTCAACGCTACATACATCATCGGTCGGATGACGATCTCGTCGTCGATCACCACGGGGCGCTTTTCAATCTTGTGCATACCCAGGATTCCGCTCTGGGGGGTGTTTAAAATCGGTGTGCTTAATAGCGACCCAAAAACACCGCCGTTGCTGATGGTAAAGGTACCGCCTTCCAGATCGGAGAGTTCCAGCCGGTTGTTTTTAATTTTGACCACGTAATCGACAATGGCCTGCTCAGTTTGGGCAAAGGTGAGCTTTTCGCAATGCCGAATCACCGGAACCACGAGCCCTTTGGGCGAGCCGATGGCGATACCCATGTGGCAATAGTCGTGGTAGACAACCTCCTTGCCGTCGATAAAGGCGTTGATTTCGGGAATTTCGGTCAGCGCCGTAACACAAGCCTTGGTGAAAAAGGACATAAAGCCCAGGGAGACCTGGTGTTTCTCCTTGAATTGCTCCTTGAACCTGCTGCGGATCGCCATCGCCCGGCTCATGTCGATCTCGTTAAAAGTGGTTAGCATGGCCGTGTTGCGCCGCGCCTCCAAAAGGCGTTCGGCAATTCGTTGACGAATGGGGCTCATGGGTTTGCGGCGCTCCTGCGGTTCCGGAGTCGCTCCTGGTTCAGGTGGTGGCTGTGGTACGGTCGTAACCGGAGCGGGTACCGCCGTTTTGGCGGATTCCGGGTTTTCCTCCAGATAGAGCGCAACGTCGCTGTGGGTGATACGTCCATCCGGCCCGCTGCCTTGAATTTCCGCTGCATCCAGTCCCAATTCCGAAACTTTTGCCTGCACCGACGGCGCCATCATGGGGCTATCGGTGGCGGCCGGGGGTGGCGGTGGTGTTTCTTCGGGAGGTTCAGGTGGAGGCGGCGTAGAAGTGGGGGTCTCTTTCGGTGGAGCGGTCTTTTTGACCGGCTTGGGCGCGGGTTGCGCCTTGTCATCCTCGGCCTCAATAGTGCCCACCACCGCGCCGATCATCACCGTCTCATCGATGGGCACTAGAATGCGAAGGACTCCGCTTGCTTCGGCAACCACTTCCAGGGTCACTTTATCGGTCTCAAGCACCAATAGAGGTTCATCTTTTTTTACGCTATCGCCGTCCTGTCTGAACCATTCGGCCAGGATGGCCTCGGTTACCGATTCGCCCACGGATGGTATAATTATCTCAATTGCCATGTTTCCCCCTGTGTTTCACTATTTCGGCAACAAATTTGCCAACTTGCCGGAAAGATACGCGGCAGGAGCATTTGATAACTCGATATATGTTGAGCGATAAGGTACACACCAAATAAAACTTACATCAGAGTTTTTCAACTTGACCCGAATTGTGATTCCTGCATATTTCACACGAACAATTCGAATCCGAAAAATGTCGTACCCCTACAACGGTGTTTCGCATTCTGTCTGCTCGTTTAAAAATGAGGTTGAATAATACATCTTCTTGATTTTCTAAGTAACGGCGGAGTGCGTAGGAACATAGATCCGCGACTTGGACGAGGCATGTTAATTCACTATCCACAAATAACGGTGTTTCAATAATATTCTGGACTTTTGTCCATAAAGTACCCTTTAGGTGAAATTTTTTCATTAATTCCGTGTGCTTTCTGGCTACTGTTTCATTGTTGTCATGTATCAGTAGACCGAAGCACCTATTTTTGGGTTGAGCCAAATATTCTCTAGATACTGTTCAAAACGGGAAACAATTTGTTCGAATGCTTGCTCATCTATGTTTTGTTGTGAACGAGAAGGGTCAAAATGAATCTTATCAATACACTCTGCAAAAAGTCTCGCAAAGCCCCAGTTTGAAACACAGGTTGCAATTCGTTCCAGAAATTGTTTTCTTTCTTGATAAGTTAAGTGGATGTATGCTTCAGTTTTTCTGTAATTTTTTTTTGTTTGTTTATAATGTTTAGGATTGTTCGAACGTTGTAACCGTATTAACTCTGCCCTTCTAAACCTCTCGACTTCGGATCGTCGTTGGAAATAATTCAGAGAAGAGAAATTCTGAATTTTACTTTGCTCAAAATATTTCCTAATAATCCAGGCAGTGTGAATTTCGGCATCTGAAAGTGAATATTTGTTTTTAATAATAGATAGTTCTCTGTCACAGTCTTTCCAATGCCAAATTGGCACAGATATGCCGGAAAGGATAAAATGGGATGTGTTACCTGGAATTGATGAAGTTCCTGATTCATCAATGTAAAGCAGATACAATATTTACCTCTTTGATTACTGTACAAAAATAAGGCAAAAAAAAAGCGACTGGGGTTTAAGGCTATGAAGCCTTCGATGAGACGCTTGGCGACTCATCCCAGACGCTAATAAAATATATGAACATCTTATTCGTCATGTCAATCTTTTTTCCAATTAACAAATTGATATCGCCTTATTTTTCCATGGCATCAATCACAATTTGTGTCTGCATCTGTTTGTAAATTGTCGCAAAGCCGGTGGCCGGGCTGGCTCCTGCCGGGCGACCGATGTAGGTAAGCGGTTTGCCCACGATACGTTCAAGCCGATGACGGACGAACTGCCACGCACCCATGTTTTCCGGTTCTTCCTGGACCCAAAACCACTTCTTCGCATTTTTATGGGCCTTGACAATCGCAGCCACTTCATTCTCGGGAAACGGGTAGATTTGCTCCAATCGGATGATGGCCGGTTTGGGGCCTTTCACCGATTCCCGTTGTTTGAAAAGCTCGTAAAAAAATTTTCCGCAACAAAAAACCACTTTGGGTGTTTTTGGAACGGCAGCATCATTTATTACCGTGTTGAATTGTCCCCTGGAAAATTCCCGGGTGGTGGAAACAGCCAACGGGTGGCGCAGCAGGCTTTTGGGCGTCATGACAATCAGGGGTTTGCGGACGTTGCGGATCATCTGACGACGCAGCAGGTGAAAGTATTGCGCCGGCGTGGTGGGATTGGCCACCTGAATGTTGTCTTCGGCGCAAAGCTGTAAAAAGCGTTCAAACCGCGCGCTGGAATGCTCCGGCCCCATCCCTTCCAGACCATGGGGCAGCAGCATCACCACACCGTTTAAGCGCTGCCACTTGGATTGACCGCTGGCGATAAAAAGATCAATGATGGTTTGGGCGCTGTTGACAAAATCGCCGAACTGAGCTTCCCACAGCACCAATGTTTCCGGTCTGACCATGGCATAGCCATACTCGAACCCAAGGACACTGGCTTCGGCCAGATGGCTGTTAAAGACCATGTAAGGCGCCTGGTCTTTTGACAGATGATTCAAAGGGATGTACGGCTCACCGGTTTCACTGTCCATCCAGACACTGTGACGCTGGCTAAAGGTTCCCCGACCCACATCCTGACCGCTGAGGCGCACCGGATAACCCTCGGTCACCAGCGACCCAAAGGCCAGGGCCTCGGCGTTACCCCAGTTAATCCTCTCACCACTGGTAACACATTTTAGACGGTCTTGATGGAGTCGTACGAGTTTGCGATTGAGGTTAAACCCGTCGGGCACAGAATTCAGTTTTTTTGCCAACTGGACCAGCTTGTTTTTTGCAACGCCTGTTTTGACGGTCGCTTCGCCGTAGTTGCCGCCATAGTTGTCCCAAAAGTCGAAAAAGTCGTTTTGTGGAAAAAGGCAGGTGCTGCCGCGGATTTCATCGTAATCCGCTTCCATCTTTTTCCAATAGCCCGTCTGTAAAGAATCAATTTCTTTTTCAGAGATAACATTCTCAGTGATCAATTGCCGGCTGTAAAGTTCAAAAGGGGTTGGACGGCCCTTGATGCGTTTGTACATCAATGGCTGGGTGAAATAGGGCTCGTCACCCTCGTTATGCCCCCAGCGACGGTAGCAGACCAGATCAATCACCACATCCTTATGAAAATGATCCCGGTATTGGGCCGCCAACCGGGCTACCTGCACCACACTCTCCGGGTTTTCACCATGAACGTGAAAAATCGGCACCATTAACATTTTGGCTACGTCAGTGGAGTAGCGGGTGGAGCGGGCATCCTTGGGCAGGGTGGTGTATCCGATCTGGTTATTGATCACCACATGTACTGTTCCGCCGGTTTTATATCCTTTTAACTGGGACATGTTGAGCACTTCAGGCACGATCCCTTGGCCGGCAAAGGCGGCGTCACCGTGGAGCAGCACCGGCACCACTTTTTTGGGAGCGTCACCATTGTCTTGATCCTGGCGCGCCCTGGCAATCCCCTCCACCACCGGATCGATCGCCTCCAAATGGCTGGGATTATCCGCCAAAAAGATACGCAGTGCTTTCCCTCCGGCGGTGGTGGTATTTGCCAGATAACCATTGTGGTATTTGACGTCACCGTCGCCCACCAGGTGGTCAGGGTCGTAGCAGCTTTCAAACTCGGCAAATATATCTTCAAAGGATTTTTGCAAAATATTGGTAAGAACGTTTAAGCGGCCCCGGTGGGCCATGCCCAGGACAACCTCCCTGGCGCCGGCTTGGGCCAATTGGTCCATCAGCTCATCCAGCATGGGAATCAGGGCATCGCCGCCTTCTAAGGAAAAACGGGTGACGCCCACATATTTTTTATTGAGAAACTGTTCAAAATTGGCCGCCGCACCGAGCTTTTCCAAAATGCGGCGCCGATTCGCGGGCGTTAGCTGCGGCCGGTTGCGGTTCGGTTCCATCCGTTGTTGTAGCCACCTTTTTTCATCGGGATCCTGGAGGTGCTGATACTCCACACCGATGCCCTGGCAATAGGTCTCTTTAAGATGGGCGATGATCGTCTTTAAGGGCAGCTTTTCTTCCGGCGCCAACCCCGGCGCGTGGAAAGACACTTCCAGGTCGTCATTGCTGAGGCTGAAGGCTTTGATATCGAGAAGTGGATGCGATGTGGGGCAAGGCGAGAGCGGATCGAGACACGCCAAAAGGTGGCCCAACTCTCGATAGCGGGCGATGAGCTGGTCAACCCGAGATTGACGCCAGGCATTATCTTTAAGCCACGCCCCCGATGATGCTTTTGGGGCCAGGGTAAAACCTTCAAAAAAAAGACGCCACTGGGACGATACCATTGCCGGATCTTTTTCCCAGGCTCGGTACTGCTCATCTAAAAAATCGAGGTTCAAGGTTTCGGAGATGGGCATGGAGACCTCATTTTTTTGTTCTGTTATTTCAATTTTTCTATTTCCCGGTCAATGATTGTTGCAATCTGGTCGTGGAGGACTGAAATCTTATTTTGAACAACATCCCATACAATATCATAATCGACGCCAAAATAATCGTGGATGAGCCGATCTCTCATCCCGGCAATCGACCTCCATTCTATCTCGGGAGAATTCTTTTTTATCTCTACGGATACTTTCTTTGAAGCTTCTCCAATAACCTCAATGCTCCGCACAAATGCACGTTTAGCGGTTTCATCCCTGATGAATTGTTTTTGATCAAGCTTGTTCCTTTTAGATAGAAGGTACCCGGTTTCATCAAGAATATGTCGTAGATATTCAAGCGCCGATAGCGGCATATTCAACCTCCTTGAGAATATAGGGGCCAATATAGGGGCCAAGTGATTCCGGGGTCACAATTTCTATGCGATGTTGTAAAATTTCCTCGAGAAAAAAGGAAAGTTCCATAAAATTATCAAAGCTCTTTAGGCTCGGCTCAAATTCTACAAGCAGATCAATGTCACTCTCCTTTCGTTGCTCTCCACGGACATATGAACCAAATATCCCGACCCTTTTTACGCCAAAGGCACTCAGCCGGGATTGATTTTGCCGGAGGATTGTGAGAATTTTTTGTTTTGCCTCGATTGTTGGATTCATTTTGCACCTCAAAGACCAATATCTATATTGGTGTCGGCCTCTTTGTCCATCTCTTGGTTGTTTTTCAAGCAAGACTGAATGTGCCCTACAAGGTCTTTCCGAGTATATTCTTTGCCGCACAGGTTCATTTGCTTTTGAATGCTTGATATTCCATGGCGGTTCTCCAAAATTAAGAGAACGAAACTGTCTCAATAAACCGTTCTTCCATTTTTTCGATATGCCGCGCCGGATCGGGGTCCATGGCTGTGCGTTCCGGGGCGTTGAAATAAGCCGCATCAAGTTCCGCCCACTCTTTTGATCCGTCATGGGCCATGATCCAGACAAATTGTGATTTTTGAGGCACAATCCAGGCGTTCAGGATTGTAAACCCCAGTTTTTCCCGCAGCGGCTTCACTTTTGCTGTCCATTCGGCAACCCACTGATCCATGGCGCCGGGGCGAATGGTATAGGTTCGAAGTTGGGTGATCGTCAATTGATGATCCTTTCAGGTGAGGTTGGCGAGAAACCATTGGGTCATTTTTTCAACGGCCAATGTTTTGTGATTTTCCTGGGAAAACATGTGATCCGCTCCGGCAATGATATCCAGTTGAATTTGGTGTGGGTTGAATTGCCGGGCATCGTGGGCGACATCTACCGCAATGATTTCATCCTGATCCCCGTGAATGATCAAAAGGGGCAATGCGTACCGATGTAAAATTGTCGGCAAGTCATAACTTTTGACATCATCCACGAATGATCGGGTCAACCGGAGCTCACGCCCACGGCTGGTAAAGGCGGCCTCTCCATCCCGGTTGAATCGGATTTGCTGCTCCGCTGATAAGAACCGTTCCGGCTCCGACCCGGTGAGACGCCCGGCAACGGCGCAGACCGCTTTGACGTTTTCCGTGTCGGCTCCGGTTAAGACGGCGACGGATGCACCCATACTGTGACCGGCCAGGCCGATACGGACAGCACCACGATCTTTTAAAATGGCGGTGGCCGCCTGCATCTCTCTGACCTGTTTACTGAAAGTGCTTTCGGCAAAAATACCCTGGCTCTGCCCGTTACCGGAAAAATCGAAGCGTAAAGCCATGATGCCATGTTTCGCCAAAGAAGCTCCGGCGGCCCTTAAAATCCGGGTGTGGCGGGAGCAGGTGAAACAGTGTCCCAACACCACTCCCGCCGCACCGGGCGTGTCCGGCAAGTGGAGCGTCGCCGCCAAGGTTTCATTGGCGTGATTGGTAAAGTGCAAGTTCTCTTGGTTCATTTTTATATGGAAAGCGCCATGGTCTGTTTGTTTGTCATGGTTGAGCTTTTCATCCTTGACGGCGTCGTAAAAAGTCTTATCCACGGTGTTGTTGTGGTTTGTCGGACGCTCGGTGTACTGAATGCACAGCCCCCCGATAAGCCCAAACGCCTTGTTTATGAGCCTCTTTTCGTAACCGTCACAGTCACTTTTTACGGGTGTATCATCCCTGGTTGTGGCCGTTTACCCAATCCGGCCATGCCGGGATCGTACCGATCCTCCGGCGCGATGTTGGAACAACGCGCTAAACGCCTCAGGTACCGCCGTAACCAATGGTAACCTTACCCTCCTGGACAATCACAGGCACATCGCGACGGCCGTCGGCAACCTTTAACATCTCTTCCATATTCGCATTGGATTCTTTTACATCCACGTAACGGTGTCCTGCATAAGCTTCCCGAGCCTTGGTGGTGTATGGTCAGCCCGCTTTACCGTAAATGATCACAGCCTTCATTTTGCCTCCGGTTTAGTGTTGCGTTAATACTTTATAACTATAAATAATATCGTCAAAATATGCAATTTGATGACAGCTTAAAAAGCAACCCCAAAAATCTGCGATTGATTTTGTGCAAACCGGTTCATTGGCCCATGTCGGCCCCAAAAACAGCACCCCGCAGCCTCCTGTTGTAAGCCCTGTTTTAAGTGGAACGCCAAACCGAACCGCTCGCCCGCGCCCGCGAGTCGGGTTTTGGCGGATGTCGATCCGGCTTTTTCAACAGACCCAAACCCATGGCAAATTCACCCGAAAAGGCCAGTCCCGCATGGGGGGTAATCAGGTCGTTTGTTTTTTCAGGCTTGAAAGGCAGTACGGTTTGTCTTATCATTGTTTTCGCCTCGTTGGTGAAGGTTGCGGGTTGATCAATTACCTTCTATCTACCTGAATCAACGAGGTTTTTCAACCTTTTTCGTTACAAATCCCTTGTCAATCGCGGATTTTAGGTGGCGGTTTCCCCAAAAAACCGCTCTCAATAACGATTTGTTGTTTTTCAAGAATTGGTTCGTAATAGATACCCCCGCGCATGCGCGGGGTTCTAAAATACATCACAGCTTCACTTGAAGCTGACCTGAATCCTGGTGTCCTTGGTGCTCAACGTAACTCTTTATTTCTTTTTCATCGACACCTACGCTGC
>Ga0209457_1000138_pt1 | contig 24599 bp, 24 predicted proteins | sample WorMetHEROISLAND_5_FD_187410 | JGI IMG/M metagenome (GOLD analysis project Ga0209457, IMG submission 187410) | Marine gutless worms symbiont microbial communities from Max Planck institute for Marine Microbiology, Germany - Olavius sp. 5 HERON... ... | reverse complement strand
CTCCATCAAAACCCATTGACGATCCGTAATTACAAAACGCTCCGTCGTCATCCAAACCTCCTTCGAAAGGTAGCTTAAATCACAAATCACGACGGCTGGGAATCCTGAATCTCAACAGACCCTAGAGCGATCGTGCCGATTCCGGTGCGGACCTGTCTAACTGGGTCTTGACCCACTGCGAGTGCTCGCTCGAAGTTGTTAGAAAGAAAAAAGGACTTCGTTGAGTTTTCATTACTAATAAGATTTTAGACAGCTTCTTAGAAATCCGATCTACATCGGTGACTTTAGATGGGAAGGATAGATCTATCAAGGCAATCATGAACCCATTTTGAGCAGGGAACTATGGGATAAAGTCCAGTCTGTCCTTGAAAGTCGGTATGTGAATCGGAATCGAAACACTAAATATGACTTCGCATTCACCGACCTGATTCGTTGCAGACATTGTGGATGCTCAATGGTCGCCGAGATCAAGAAGAAATGCTATGTCTATTACCATTGCAGCCGTGCAAAAGGGAAATGCCCAGAGCCCTACATCCGGGAGGAGGTTCTGGAGGAACGGTTCGCGGAACTCCTCGACCGCCTGCGCTTTGGCGACGAGGTGCTCGCCTGGGTGTCGCAGGCCCTGCATGTCAGCCACGCTGACGAGAAGCAGCACCACAAGGATGCGATCCGGCGGATTCAGGCCGAGTACGATCGTCTGCAGAACCGGAGCGACGCCATGTATGTCGACAAGCTTGACGGGCGGACCGACACGGACTTCTTCGACCACAAGGCCGCAGGGTGGCGTGAACTAGGACGCCAACCAAACTTACCTCGACGAGAGCATCCGCCTGCTCGAACTCGCGCAGAAAGCCGGCGCGCTGTTTCGCAAGCAATCCCCGACCGAAAAACGCCGACTGCTTGGCTTCGTATCGTACTATCAAGCTGCATATGGAAGGCTGGCCAACTCGCGGCCGCGTACTGCCAACCGTTTGACCTGCTTGCGAAAAACATGATTGCCCTGGAAAGCAAGAAGCCGGCTGAGCGCGCTTGAACCGGCATTTCTGATAACTGGCTCCCCGGAGAGGACTCGAACCTCCGACCCAGTGATTAACAGTCACCCGCTCTACCGACTGAGCTACCGAGGATTTGGCAGACGGTTCAGTATAGGGATGCTGATCGATAGGGTCAAATTGCAGCCTCAGCAATTCCCACCCGCGCACCCCAAAGAAGTAATAGAGGAGTTGGAAGTATGGGAGGAACCTCCGGGCCTATCAAGCCCCGTCAGATTATAGACACTCTTATTGAACAAATTGGGCTGTTTTGGTACTAGTTTTTCAAGGCTTGAAGGGGAGGAATGTGGCCCAAGGCTTTCTGCGGGATGAGCTGATTATAGACTTGGACGTAGCGTTTGAGGATCTTGGTCAAGTGCTCGGAGGAGTTGAAGCGCGTGGTGCGCAGCAGATCGGCAAACTCCGGTTGCACCAGCCAGGACAGCTGCGCACCGGGATAGCGGTGGCGCAATATCGGGATCAGCGCCCGAGGCCATCACCACGTCGCCCATGGCGCTCAGGCGGATCAGCAGTATGGAGCGTGGACCGGGACGCATGGATACGGCTAGCCGATGAACTCGATCGGGTCCTGGCACGGGGCTGGGCGACGGCCGTCACCCTCGATAAAGATCCGGTACCAGATGGCGAACTGCAACAGCGACCACAGCAGGCGGGTGACGCTGCCATCGCGGTGCTGTCGGTCCAGGGCCTGCGCCACGGCCTCGCCCCGGAACCAGTATCGGATGGCCGGATGCGCCGGCAGGACCTGTTGCAGGCGGTGGAGGAACTCGCCGCGAAACCAGTCCCCCACCGGCACATGAAAACCGGCCTTGTGCCGGTACAGAACCTCCCGCGATACATACTGCTCCGCCCAGCGCTTGAGAAACAGCTTGCCCTGGCGGCGGTCAGTTTTCAGCCAGTCCGGCAAACCCAGGCCGAACTCGACCACGCGGTGATCGAGGAATGGTACCCGGCCCTCGACCCCGGACGCCATCAGCATGCGATCCACCTTGACCAGCAGGTTGTCCGGCAGGGCCGTGCTCAGATCAGTGTACTGCATGCGCTGCAGGCGACTCCAGTACGATGGTGCCGCCGACCAGGCGTCGACGAATACCTGTCGCGCCTGCTGTGCGGCAACTAACAGTTCGGGCCGCAGCAACTGCGACGGCTGGCTGCCGCGCAGGGCACCGCGACTGCGGAAGCCGCCACTGCCCGGCGCCAGTAAGCCCTTGATCGACCGTTCCAGGAAGGAGCTGCGGTAGCGGCCATAGCCGGCAAACACCTCGTCGCCGCCTTCGCCGGAAAACACCACCTTGAGTTCGGTGCCAGCCGTCTCGGCCAGTATTGCCGTCGGCAGGCTGGCATAGTCGCGCATCAGATCGTCTGCCGCCCAGACGGTGTAAGGCAGGCGCGCGTACAGCTCATCGCGCCCGGGATAGATCTCGCGGTGATCGCTGTGGTAGCGTTGCGCTGTCTGCACGGCGATGCTGGCCGCGTCGTCGATCCGGTCGCTGCAAAACCCGATGGAAAAAGTGCGGATCGGTTGCTCGCTGAACCGACTCAACAATGCCAGAAGGATCGACGAATCCACCCCATCGGAAAGGAACAGCCCGAAGGGTACGTCGGTGCGCATGTGCTGGCGCATCACCGTCTCCATCAGGGCATCAAACTCCCGGCTGGCGCGGACTTGGTCGGTATCGCGTGTCTGTACGTCCAGTGCGGACCAGTATTGCCAGCGCTTTTCGCCGAACTTCCGGTCAATGCACATCGCCTCACCCGGCAGCAGGCGCTGACAATTGCGGTCAATCGTGGTGCGACCGCTGTTGAACTGCTGCTGCAGGTACTCCGCAAATCCCCGTGGATCGATCTCCGGTGGACCGTGCATCGCCCACAGGGCCTTCAATTCCGATGCAAAACCCAGTCCGTCGGCAGTACGACGGACAAACAGCGGCTTGATGCCCAGGCGGTCACGCGCCAGCAGCAGCCGATCCTCGCCCACATCGTACAGGGCGAAGGCAAACATGCCGGCTAGGTGCTGGAGACAGTCGAGGCCGTATTCCCGGTAGGCGTGCAGGATGACCTCGCAGTCGGAATGCGTGGCAAACCGGTGCCCGCGGGTCTCGAGTTTGGCACGCAGTTCCACATGATTGTAGATTTCCCCGTTGGCCACCAGGGCCAGTCGCCCCTCATCGGCAAACAGGGGCTGGTGGCCACCGGCCAAGTCGATGATGGACAGGCGGGTATGCGCGAGCAAGCAGCGCTGATGGGCATGCACGCCCTCGTCATCGGGACCGCGATGCCCAAGCGCGGCTACCGCCCGGCGCGCGGACTCCTGATCGGTTTGCTGCCGCGTGAGAATCCCGGCTATACCGCACATAGCACAGTCAGTCGGCCGCAGTCCGACACTTGGTCGCCGGTATCACGAACAGCCCGGACGGTTTCCGGGCAGCGAAACGGACCGGGAATCAGACGAACTCGCTGGACAAATCCCGTCGCCCAGGGGAGGAAGGCAGGGCCACCGAATGATAATTCGATAGAAAGCAAAGGTTTGGCGATTTCAGACGCTGAAGCACGCCGAGGGACCGAAATAGTCGCCATCAGTTTCCCGTTATTTTTAGTACGGATTACCGGTAACATTGAGCGAGCAGGATTTTTACGGGAATTTCAGCCGAAAATGGCCGCAAAGAAAGGACGGGGCCTGATGGCGGGCCAATCTCGACCAATTTGCATTGGCTTGCGTTGATTGGCGGCGCTGGATGAACCGAGCCGATGTTATCGATATTTCGGTATGTATCAGGTCCCGTGTGGTTATATTCCAAGAAAGAGCTATCTTCTGTTGCAGGCCAGAGAGCTTTTACGCCGGCGCATTCCAAAGAGTCGGGTAGATAATCCGACCTTCCCGGCTTGCTTACCTGACAACAGATTGTTTTAGAGTAACTATTCAGGACCTATTGCCAATCAGTAGGCTACACACGTAATCTATTCTCATGATGGAAAAACCCAACCTAACCCATTCTCCGGAAAACCCTGACGACGAGCTTAAGCGGTTGCGTGAGCGGGTTGCGGAGCAGACGGCGCTCATTGAGCATCTGTCGCGAGCGCATCCGGGAGTTGGAAGCGCGCCTAGCCAAGGATAGCCACAACTCCAGCCGGCCGCCGTCCTCGGACTCACCGTTCAAGAAGCCGCCACCACGCTCGCAACGCCAACCAAGCGGGCGTAAGCCCAGTGGACAACCGGGCCGACGCGGTGTCACTCGCTCCCTGGTCGATCACCCCGACCAGTGCGTGATCATCCCGTTGACGGGGACCTGCGCCTGCAGACGTTGCGGCATCAGGATCGCGGCTACAGTGCTCGCGGAGCGACGCCAGGTGGTCGAGGTGGTGATCCAGCGTAAGGTCATCGAGTACCGCATTGTCGGCGGAACCTGTGCCTGTGGACGCGCGCAACGCAGCATCTTCCCTGCAGGGATTGAGGCCCCGGTGCAATATGGACCGAGCGTACTGGCCTTTGCGGTCTACATGACCCAATACCAGTTGTTGCCCTGCCAGCGCACCGCCGGGGTGCTCAATGAGCTGGCCGGCCTTGGGATCTCACCGGGCACCCTCCAGCGCGCCGTACGGGTGGCGGCTACCTGCCTGGAGGCGCCAGTCAACGCGATTCGCCGCGCACTCATCACCGCGCCAGTGGCCCATGCCGACGAAACCGGCCGGCGCGTGAACAGCAACCTGATACTGGCTACACGTACTCAGCACCGACCGGCTTACGGCCTGCTTCCCTCATCCCAAACGTGGTGCCGAGGCCCTGGATGCGTTCGGCTTGTTGGCGCCGTTCGCTGGCGTACTCGTGCATGACCACGGGTCAGCCTGCCAGCGCTACTCATGTTGGCATGCCTTCTACAATGCCCATCATCTACGTGAGCTAACCGCGATCGCTGAGAGGTCCCCAAGCCAGCCGTGGGCAACCGATATGATCGCGCTGTTATGCCAAGCCAATGCCCTGGTCGGCGAGGCCCAGGACCTCAAGGCATTGCCCACCAGCGACGCCGAGCGCTTGCGGACCCGCTACGACACCATCCTCATCGAAGCCGAAGCTGGCCATCCTCCCCGTCCCCGCCGTCCTGGCACTCGCGGGCGAGTCAAACAATCCCCGGCCTGCAACCTCGTTCGGCGACTGCGCGAGCACCGCAACGAGGTCCTGCGCTTCCTCACCGACCGGCGCGTTCCCTTCGACAACAACCAGGCCGAACGCGACCTGCAAATGCCCAAACTCAAGCAGAAAGTCTCCGGTTGTTTCCGCTCCGAAACCGGCGGAGATGCCTTTGCCATCATCCGCTCCTGCCTTTCGACCCGCCGCAAACAGTCCGACGATCTTTTCAACTCGCTCGTCCTGACGTTCCAAGGGAAACCCCCAATGCCCCAATTGGAGTAGCTGAATAGTTACGTTTCAGCTGTGATTATCATTCGGTAGCCTTGGCGAGGGCTACCAGCTTCGCATTGATGTTCCTGGCAACGACATCGGCAAGGATGCGGCCCGTATCAATCAAGTCATCGAGCAGGCGGTGCTCGCGGCACCGGGGCAATATCTCTGGGGGTACACCGGCAGCTCACGGGAAACCGGGTCGAAGACCAGCCCTATTGACCAGCTGCGACGCTCCTGGTCGTCGTCCCAGGCTCGCGACCGGAGCAATTTTCCATAAGCGGGATGTCCCGATACAGGTACATGGAGTAGGCCACACCCGTGATCATCAGGGCATAGAGGCGGAAATCAAGCCTGATCAACCTGAAATCCGTGAGGCACCAGATGGCCGTCAGTGCCATCGCACTTGCCGCAAACACGGCAATCTCCACCGGAACTGCCTGGGAACGCCAATTCCATACCAACACGCGCACTAGCAACAGTGCGGCGACAAGATAGAGGACAAAGCCGACCGCTCCCAGGCGAATCGCGATTTCCAGGTAGGTATTGTGCAGATGCCATGCCTGATTGACTCTAGTACCCAGCTCCAGCATGGAATTCTCCACTATTTTTTCAAAACGGATATTTCGATATCGCACGAATCCCCGGGTAGCGCCTTGCTGGATCACAATCCGATACTGCCCGAAATGTATATCCGGGTTGCCAATCAGGATAAACCCCTGATACGGCATCCAGTGGTTCTCGGACAAGGCATCGGCGTCGACCACGCCCGCGTTCGGTTCATAAGGAACCGGCTTCTTCCTGACATCGAGTAGGCTGATCCCGATCAAGGTTCGTCCGTCGAATCCGCCACCCGCCTGCACCTCGGCCGATACACGAATCACGTCCCCCATACGAACGGGCTGCAGCTCGCGAAAACGGGAATGAACGAACTTTGAGTCAGAATTGATCTGCACGTAGTTCGACCTATCTTCCTGACCAGGAATGCCCGGCGCAGTCCAGACTGCAGCGAATTCTGAAGGTTCGCCCGGTATCGGCAGGGGGTCTTCCGACAGGATATTTTCAGGAATTTCGTATAGTTGCCTGAACTTCTTCGTTGCTTCATGGTCGCCCCCCCAACCGAAGACCGGGCGCTGTAACCAATGCAGATACCCAAAGCGATTCAGGTGAAACCTCAATCCAAGCGAGCTAATCGGGACTTGCCTGATATCCCCACCGAATAACTTCGATACTGCATCGTGTTCCTGATCCAGGCGCCTGCCTATGTTCCCTGCACTGAACAGCAACAGAGCACCTACGCACGCGACTATTCCCATGGTCATGGCAAGGCCCATCCGGTTCTTCATCAGCAAGCGCAAAACCGGCAACCGGTTCCGATACACGGCTATCAGCGCCACGGGTCCAACCAGCGCTAGACCCAGCCAGACATTCCGTGACTGACTGACAATTACCGCCTGCGTCAACAGCAACAGGATCATGCCAAGCACAACACAGCGGGCTGCCAGTTTCTTCCGTGGAAAATCGCCCGCAATAAGGCGTGGAAGGAAAATCATGATTCCGACCAGCGCAGTGGCTGCGAACAGGCCGGCCGTCGTGTACCACCAGCGGTCATGGCCGCTGCGCAGACCGCGAATCATAAAATGCCACTGGGCCCAGTCCTGGTTGGCCAAGACCCCGACAACCAAGCCGGCGAGAGCCAGAAGCAGCAGTTTGACGATCCTTTGATGTTCTCCCTGCATCCAGATCGCCGGCAGGAAAAACAGGAATGGCAACAACATCTTGATCCCGCCAGGCCAATGCTGATCAAGCAGTTCCGGGCTATCGAAATAGAACCATCCAGCCTGAACAAACAGATAGACAACCAGCACGAGGAACAGGCGGAAGAGCGAATCCTGCCACAACAACCGCAGTCGTTGACGGTCACCGGTCAACAATGCAATCAGCATCAGTAGCAGCCCGATATTTGCCAGTGCTGGCGCAAACCAAGCGCATAGAGAAAAAACCATCGCGCCCGTCCAGCCCATTCCTGCGGACTTGATCCACTTGTTCTCACGTATAAGGTAGACTAACCACATATGCCCTGTTATTTGGTGCAAACAGTTGCTGGCCTGACACCAGTCGCGACGCGAGTTTCACCTTGTGTCCGGCCGGACACGCTACCCGGTTGCGGACAACCCCGTGCCCGGCCGACCCGGTAGGGAATCCTCCGATGCAACAGTCATGCTTCTACTTTCCCGCCACCGTGCAAAGGCAGCGCCACTATATACGACTATGTGCCTGATTGCAGCGTACCTGCTCCCTTGGCGTAGGGAGCAAATAAACTGTCCGGACTTGTAGCCTGTGATGTGTCCGGTTTCATTGGACGCCGAGGAAGTGTCCGATGAGCCGAACGAACTTGCTGCAGGAGATTCGGAAGATGAGATTTGAAGAGGTGTCAGGGGGGGCAAGCAGGCCGCCTGAGACAGGAGGAAGCGGCCCGGCTGCTCGAGCGGACCTTTCGGCGCTATGTTGACCGCTACGAGGAGAGGATCTGCAAGGGGTGATCGACAAGCGTCTGGAGCAGGTTTCGCACCGGCGGGTGCCAGTGGATGAGGTAATGGCGCTGGTGGAGCGCTACCGTCGACGTAACTATTCAGCTACTCCAACTTGAGGCATTGGGGGTTGCCCTTGGAACGTCAGGACGAGCGAGTTGATTAAAGATCGTCGGACTGTTTGCGGCGGGTCGAAAGGCAGGAGCGGATGATGGCAAAGGCATCTCCGCCGGTTTCGGAGCGGAAACAACCGGAGACTTTCTGCTTGAGTTTGGGCATTCGCAGGTCGCGTTCGGCTTGGTTGTTGTCGAAGGGAACGCGCAAGTGGATGAGGAAGTGCAGGACCTCGTTGCGGTGCTCGCGCAGTCGCCGAATGAGGTGGCAGGCCGGGGATTATTTGATCTGTCCGCAGGTGCCAGGACGGTGGGGACGGAGAGGATGGCCAGCTTCGGCTTCGATGAGAATGGTATCATAGTGGGTCCGCAAGCGCTCGACGTTGCCGGTGGGCAACGCCTTGAGGTCCTGGTCCTGGACCTCGCCGACCAGGGCATTGGCTTGGCACAACAGCGCGATCGTATCGGTTGCCCACGGCTGGCTCGGGGACCTCTCAGCGATCGCGGTTAGCTCACGTAGATGATGGGCATTGCAGAAGGCATGCCAACATGGGTAGCGCTGGCAGACTGACTAGTGATCATGCACGAGTACGCCAGCGCACGGCGCCAACAAGCCGAACGCATCCAGGGCCTCGGCACCACGTTTGGGATGAGGGAAGCAGGCCGTAAGCCGGTCGGTGCTGAGTACGTGTAGCCAGTACAGGTTGCCGTTCACGCGCCGCCCGGTTTCGTCGGCATGGGCTACGGCGCGGCGAATCGCGTTGACTGGCGCCTCCAGGCGGGTGGCGGCCACGCGTATGGCGCGCTGGAGGGTGGCCGGTGAGATCCCAAGGCCGGCCAGCTCATTGAGTACCTCGGCAGTGCGCTGGTAGGGCAACAACTGGTATTGGGTCATGTAGACCGCAAAGGCCGATATGCCCGATCCGTATTGCACCGGGGCCTCAATCCCTGCAGGAAACGTGCTGCGTTATGCGCGCCCACAGGCACAGGTTCCGCCGATAATGCGGTACTCGATGTACCTTACTCTGGATCTCCACCTCGACCACCGGTTGGCAAGATGTCCTGAATAGTTACCCGTCGACGACGTGCGGGCTGGAACGTCAAGCCTTTCCACGCTTGGTACCAACGCAACGGGGGCAAGCGCAGCTACACCTGGGTCAAGAACCAGCTGCGAGAGGCCGGTGTGGTACAGAAGGCACCTGGGCGAGGCAAGCGGCGCACCCGCGCGGCCTGGCCGGGCATGATGCTGCACCAGGATGCGAGCACCCACGAATGGGTACCGGGAGTGAAGTGGGATTTGGTCGTAACCATGGACAACGCCACCAACGAGCATTACTCGATGCGCTTGGTCGCCGGGGAAGGTACGGCCTCCAGCTTCATGGGCATGCGCGACGTGATCAGGCAATGCGGATTGTTCGCCTCGCTCTACACCGATCGGGGCAGCCACTATTGGTATACCCCGGAAGCTGGCGGCAAGGTAGCCAAGGAGAAGCCCACGCCAGTTGGCAAGGCCATGGCCCGCTTGGGGATCGAGATGATCCCGGCTTACTCTCCTAAGGCACGAGGACGCTCAGAGCGCATGTCCTGTACCCACCCAGGGGCGTCTTCACAGGAGCTGGCCATCGCCGGCATCCGCGACATGACAGCGGCTAACCGCTACTTCGATGAAGTCTATCGACCGGCCTTCAATGCCGAGTTCATGCCGCCAGCGCTGGAGAGGGATCGGCCTTCGTGCCCTGGATCGGCGGCAAGCTGGATGACTTCCTGTGTGAAACCTTCGAGCGTGTCGTCGGCAAAGACAACTGCGTGGCCTTCGAGGGGATGGCCTTGTAGATCCCCAAGGGCCGCCACCGGATGCATTACATGAAGGTCAAGGTGCGGGTGCATCGTTATCCCGATGGCAACCTCGCCGTGTTCCACGGACCGCGTTGCTTGGCTCGATATGATGCCCAAGGTCAGTCGATTCCGCTCCAGCTACAGGGTGTCGCGTAGGTCCGCTGCCGTATCCAAAGCGGACAGTTGATGTGCTACTATATTGTTGCCAACAGATTCCTTGCGCACCTCACCAGCGATCTTTGCAAGCATGTCCGATATCCCCAGAATCCAGGTTATCAACATCAGTTACGCTGGCGGCGGCGTAATGCGTGTTCTCCGCAACTTGGCCTGGGGCTATGATAAGATTGGCGGCCATGTGGAGTTTGTGGTCGACGGCACCGGCAGGGCCTATCTCAATCGCCATCTTCCCGAAATTCAACTCGTCGAGGTGCCGACCGGACGCACAACGGAAACGGTCTCCAACTTGTTAACGTCCATCAGGAGTTTCTGCCCGGATATCGTTCTGTCGGCGGGGTATCGCAACGACTCGATCAACCTGATAGCACGCAAGGCCGTGGGCACGGGTACCAAACACGTTATCCAGGTCTGTACCAACAACACCGAGCTGCTGAAAGCGCAGTGTGTGACGCCATGGAAGGCATGGAACCACATCCGCCGGACTCGGCGAACATGCCGCGAAGCCGACAACCTGATTGCAATTTCCGAGGGCGTCGCAGACGACATTGCCGCCATAGCGGGGCTACCACGATCCTCCATCTATATCCCGAAAAGCCCGCTGATTACGGGGGATCTGCTTGGTGAACACATCACGGTGCCGGCACATCCGTGGTTTGATGACGAGATCCCGCTGATCACCAGCGCCGGTCGTTTGCGCAAGATCAAGGACTTTCCCACCCTGCTCGCCGCTTTCGCACGGGCCAGCAGCAACCGGCCATTGCGCCTGATCGTTCTTGGGGGCGGCCGCGAAAAATCGGGCTTGGTGCGACTGGCGCGCAAACTGGGCGTGGATGAAACGGTGTATTTCGCTGATGAAGTCCCGAATCCCGCCGACTATATCGCGCACAGCCAGTTGTTCGTGCACAGTTCCAGGGTTGAAGGGCTGGCGAACGTGATCGTCGAGGCGCTGGCCTGTGGTACACCGGTCGTTTCCACGGACTGTCGCAGCGGCCCGAACGAGATTCTGCAAAACGGCAGGTATGGTCGACTGGTTCCAGTCGGCGACGCTGAAGCAATGGCCGCCGCCATACTGGAGAGTCTCGACCAGCCGGTCGACAGGGACTGGCTGCACGAGGCGGTGGCCGGCTACCGGATCGAAAACAGCGTGCAGGAGTACTTGCGGATCTTTCGCTCGCTGCTCGGCGCCTGATGCGAAGCCTGCAAGCCCGCCAGCAATTCTCGCCGACGCACCCCAACGGAATAATAGAGGAGTGGGAAGTACGGGAGGAACCGCCGGGCCAAAGAGGGGCTGATCCGTCGGCAGGGACGGTGTTGATGCGCTGGCGATGATGTTCCTCAAACCCTCACTTCGCGCACGGATGATCATGGCGGAGCCTCAGGAGGTATCGTAGATCAGTGGGATGTCTGGCGGGTTGATGATGGAATGAGAGAGCACCTCCCAACTGGAGATGCGGAAGGAGTCGAAGCGACCGCGAAGCTTGCGCCGGAAGCGGCGCTTGCTCTTCACCGCGGCCAGGGCGGCCGGAAAGAGGCGACAGCCGCGCTGCCGGATCTGGGCGCTCAGAAACGCCAGCATCATCAAGCGCATGAGGATGGTGTTCAGGTGCTGATAGCCGTACCGCAGTTGTGCTCGAAGTGCAGGTGATCGGCCAAGGCAATGTTGCAGGATGGTTTGTCGGGGATCTGCGAGAAGCACTGGCGCGCCGTATGCAGCAGGCTAGGCACGCTTAGGGACGGCGAAGACTTGGGAGGCTCATGTGGTCGGCAACCGTTATGTAGGTCCTTAAATATCGGTCACAGTACACGGAATCTTTTTGGAGTTGTTTACGAAAAGATTTTTCGGAAAAGATTGTAATAAACTAATTTTACAGGATTTTATGGCGGGAATTGCTGCTCTTCCAATGAGACATGAGCCTGAAGGCGGTTGGTGTTGGCATCGTCGTCGGATGATCCGGATGCTCCACACCCGATGTCTCAAAACACCCAAACCATCGAAGGATGTTCATGTCTGTCTCAATGGCCGCGAGCGAGAAAAATCCCACCAAAAACCCTTGCCCCGTGCGGTCATGAGGCTGGCCGCCAACGAAAATCCGAAACTTCGGAAAGCCGTCTCAAGGTACCCTTTCGTCCGAAGTTGGATAGGCCACGCGTAACCGCCGTGGCCACAGTAGCCACCCGGATTTTTGGCTAGGTACTGCTGATGGTAGTCTTCGGCGTAATAGAGTTCCGGCAGCGGTAGAATCTCGGTGGTTATGGTCCCGCGGCCGGCTCGAGTCAGGGCGGCCTGATAGCCTTCGGTGCTGGCCCGAGCGGCGGTGGCTTGGTCGTCGGTGACATAGATCCCGGACCGGTATTGGGTGCCCACATCGTTGCCCTGACGCATGCCTTGGGTCGGGTCATGGGCCTCCCAGAACCGGCGCAGTAGGGTATCGAAGCCGATATCCCGCGGTGCGAATACCACCAGGACGACCTCGTTGTGCCCCGTAAGTCCCGAGCAGACCTCCTGGTAGGTTGGGTTGGGCGTATGGCCGGCCGCGTAGCCGACCGCCGTGGAGTAGACGCCGGGTAGCTCCCAGAAGCAACGTTCGGCGCCCCAGAAGCAGCCGAGTCCGAACAGGGCGGTACGGGTGTCGGCTGGGAACGGTGGTTGGATGGGGGTGCCCTTGACGAAATGACGATTGGTCACGGACATGGCCTCCCGGCGCCCGGGCAGGGCTTGGTCCGGGGTGGGTAGGCGGGTTTTGTCTCGGAACATGGGCATGGTCGCGGATCTCCCTTTGGTTTCCAGTCCCGATCGAGGGTACCCTGGAACTGTCAGGGCACCTTGAAGGGACCTTGAGAAATTCAAGTCCCTAGGATATCTCCAGGCGCTCTTGGACAGACACGATGTGGGCCGGTGAACGGAGAAACAAGATGGCCGCCGAGCGGTACCTTCGGGCTCCTGACCCTGGACCTCGACGACACCCTCTGGCCTTGTACACCGACCCTGGAGCGGGCGGAGGCGGAACTCTACATTTGGCTGGAGCGGACCGCGCCGCGACTGACGGCGGCCTATACCCGGCAGGCCTTGAGCCGCCATCGTCGAGCGGTGATGAGGAATCGGTCCGACATCGCCCATGATCTCACGGCGGTACGCCGGCATTCCCTGCGCGAGCTGTTGGCAGCCTACGGCTACGATGTTGCATTGGCCGATACCGCCATGGCCCGTTTCCTGACCGATCGCAACCGGGTCGAGCCCTACGCGGATGTGATTCCCGTCTTGCGGGCCCTAGGTGCTCGCTACCTATTAGTGTCGGTTACCGATGGTAATGCCGATGTGGCCCATACACCCTTGCGAGGGCTATTCGCCTACTCTCTGACCGCCGCCAATGTGGGGGCCCGGAAGCCGGACCCGGCCCTGTTCCTCGGTGCTCTCGAATGGAGCGGAGTGCCCCCGGAACGGGCCTTACACCTGGGGAACGATCCTTATCGGGACGTAGCGGCGGCCCGGCGCCTCGGCATGGCGGCACTCTGGGTCAACCGGGCGGGTGCGCCCTGGCCTAGCGAGCTGGGGCTGCCTCCCGGCGAGCTCAGGGACCTCGGATCGTTACCATCTTGGCTAGCGGGTTGTCGGCATGCGCTTTGAGCTCTTGGCGCGAGATGGCTCCGCCAGACGTGGGTGCCTGACCCTGGACCGCGGCGATCTGGAGACCCCCGCCTTCATGCCCGTGGGCACTTATGGCACGGTCAAGGCCATGACGCCGGAGGAGCTGACCGGCCTGGGGGCCCAAATTATCCTCGGCAACAGCTTCCACCTGATGCTGCGGCCCGGGGTGAAGATTATCCGCCGCTTCGGTGGTCTGCACGCCTTCATGCACTGGACGGGGCCGATCCTCACCGACTCCGGTGGATTTCAGGTCTTCAGCCTCGGGGAGCTGCGCCGGATCACTGAGGAAGGCGTACATTTCCGGAGCCCGGTGGATGGCCGCCCGGTCTTTCTGTCGCCGGAGGACTCCATGGCGGTGCAGCGGGGGTTGGGCTCGGATATCCATATGGTCTTCGACGACTGCACCCCCTTTCCGGCGGACGAGGCGCAGGCTCGGGCCTCCATGGCGTTGTCTCTGCGCTGGGCCGCGCGCAGCCGAGAGGCCCATGGGGGCGGCCCAGCGGCCCTGTTCGGCATCGTTCAGGGTGGGATGTACGAGCACCTACGCGCGCAGTCTCTGGCCGGCCTGATAGCACTGGGGTTTGACGGCTATGCGGTGGGTGGCCTGTCGGTGGGGGAGCCGCAGGCGGATCAGTTGCGCATCCTGGATTTCCTCTCCGGACGCCTGCCGGACGATCGTCCGCGGTATCTGATGGGGGTCGGCACGCCGGGGGATATCGTCGCGGCGGTGCGGCGGGGCATCGACCTGTTCGACTGTGTGCTGCCGACGCGCAACGCCCGCAATGGCTTCCTGTTCACCAGCCGGGGCACCGTCAAGATTCGCAACGCCCGCTACCGGATCGACGAGGGGCCGTTGGATCCACTGTGCGACTGCTACACCTGTATCCATTACAGCCGCGCCTATCTACATCACCTGGACAGGTGTAAGGAGATCCTGGGGGCACGGCTCAATACCCTCCACAACCTACATTATTACCAGAGGCTGATGCAGGATCTGCGGGCCACGATCGCGACCGGGAAGCTGGATGCCTTCGAGCGGAAGCTCGAGCGCTTGTCGGAAGCTTCGAGCGATAGGGTACCTTAAGAATTCAAGGTATCCTTTAGGTTGCCGGCAGAGGTGCCTTTAGCCTTTGGGTACGGCGCTTTTGAAACGACGCGGAGAAACCTGGAAACGAAGGCTCAGCCGATCGTAGGATGAGTTGTATCCACCGTTGGGCTTACTCGATATTTTCTTTTTTGCCGCAAATGAACGCGAATAGACGCAAATGAGCCGAAAAATGCGAAAAATGCTCGGCTGAGGTCCACGCTCGACCAGCTCGAGGCACAAAGCGTTCTCGTACATGGACTCCAAAGGCCCAGGACCCAAGACTTTGCCGACTTCAAAGGCACACACCCGAGAACACGTTGACCGGAGCGTCGCCATTCTTCACGAAACCCGAAATGGGGTCCGTTCGATTTCGGGTGCAAAAAATCAGGCGATGGCCATGGCCTTCGGCGGCCCACATTCGTCCTGCGTCCGTCCCGGCGCGCACTCCGCGCGGCGCCAGGACTCCCGCAAGGACTTGGCGCCGTGTCGCATGGCCTTGCATGTCGTCTCCGCCGGCGCTCACGCGCCGCACTCCGATGAAACGCTCGGCCCTAAGGCTACGCGGGGGTCGTCGCACTCCGCTCGTCGCTTACGCTCCCTCGCTTTCCTGTGCTCCTCCGAGGTAGGGTCATCCTCGTCGACTTTTCTTGAATACATTTGCGTTCATTGGCGGCTGAATTTTCTCCCCGCGGTGCTTGCTCGATATTTTCCGGTGGGCGCAACCCACCCTGTGCATCCACGGGGCGGCGTGAAATCGCTAGGTCTCAAAGCGAGGCGGCGTGATACGGACGATGCGCAAGCCCCACAAGGTGTCCGATAAACCGGCCTCGACTCTCGGATTTTGGACGCCCGGTATTGTTTCAAAAGAGAACCCACCCCACCAGTTAGGTGGCGTACTGTCGCGCAGCAAACAAATGGCAAGATAGAGGGCCGCGGGGAACCGAGACCGTTCAGACACTGGTGTGAAGGCTAGGCATCTCGGCTTTACAGTCCGTGAGGCCGCTTAACTCCAAATCAAATTGTAAAACAATATGTTACGATACGTTTGATGAGAGTCATACCCTTAGCCTTTAGGTTGGTCTATCGGGTTTTTTCGAGCTCGATCAGGTCGTCGATCACCGAGATCATCTCTTTTCGGCCACCGGCCTGTCCTGGGCTGGTGAGATATTTCCCGTTGACGATAAACGCGGGTACGCTGTCGATGCCGAAGAGCCTACCCATCTCCTGGGCCCGGCGCACGCGCATGTCGACGAAGAAGGAGTTATAGGCATTGCGGAATATCTTGCCGCCGATGCCCTGGGTCTCGGCGAAAGCAGCCAGGGTGTCTTCGTCCCAGATCGCCTGCTTATCCTCGTGCAACGCGCGAAACAAGGGCAGATGAAGCTGCGTGCCTCTCCCGATCAGCTCCGCGGCGTAATAGGCCTTGGCATGGGGCAGCGCCCGAGAGCTGAAGACCACCGGCATGCGTTTGAACGCCACGTGCTTGGGCTTGGTCTCGAGCCACTTTTCGAGCGTCGGCTCCAGATAGAAGCAATGCGGGCAGCTGTACATGAAGACTTCCAGGACCTCGACCTTGCTCTCACTCTCGGTCGGCTGGGGGTTAGCCAGCTCGGTATAGTCGATCCCCTCTTCGGCGGCCTGGACCTGGAACGCGATCAAGACAGCGAAGACCACTCGCAATAAGGCATTCACTCTCATGGCTCTCATAACTCCTGTTGTCGGGGGCTCGAGCGGACCTTGAAAAATTCCGTTCTGGGCCACTAGTGTCCCAACGTTATGACCAGCAATTCAGGATAACCCATACATTGAAAAAGAAATATTTGGAATTATGCCGGTTACCAATTTGAGCTGCGGTACGCTAAGGTGACAGCCTCTCCCGCGAAACTGTGGGCTGAGAACAACGACGCATATCCACAAGTATATTCGTCTTTTCGAGCTCACCAGTTCCGTCTATGTGCTCATGGCCATTATCAAGAAGCGGCTGAAAATCGATGTCAGTTTCTACACAATTCTACAGATTCTGAGCTTCAGAATCTTCGAACAAATTCATGAAATCAACCGATTACCGACGAGGTATACAATCCCGACGACCACGATAATCAACTGAATTTATTCAACTAAACGTTGGGACACTAGTGGTTCTGGGCATTTTTCAAGCCTCGATACGAAAACATTTCTCTCCGCTCCCGGTTTTCAATCAGCTAGGTGCTTGAAGGCTAGCCGGGCACTTCCGTACCGCACGGGCACCCCGAATCTTTCAAGGCGCCCTCAAACCGGATTACCTGGGCCCAAGGCATAGTCCGCAACCAACCCGAAGAAGACCGCCATTCCCAGATAGTTGTTGGCGAGAAAGGCCCGGAAGCAGGCCGCGGGCTCACGGTTCCGTATTAGGTACTGGTGGTGTGTGGCCAGACCGGCGGCAACGGTGAGTCCCACGATATACCAAATGCCTCGTTCTGTCAGATAGCCGACATAGGCTAGCAGGCCCAGCAACAGCAGCTGCAGCAGTCCGATGAGCAGGCGGTCATAGCAGCCGAAGAGGATGGCGGTGGATTTGATGCCGATCTTCAGATCCTCTTCCCGGTCCGCCATCGCATACTGGGTATCGTAAACCAGTGCCCACACCAGGGTAGTACCGAACAACAACCAAGCCGATAGGGGCACCGACCCGGTAACGGCGGTAAAGGCCATGGGCACGGTCCAACCGAAGGCTACCCCCAGGAACAGCTGGGGTACCTGGGTGTAGCGCTTCGTGAAGGGATAGAGAACGGCCAGCCCCAGGGCCACTACCGACAAGGCGATAGTCCGCCAATCGAGAGACCAGACTAGGCCGAAGGCGGCTAGGCTCAGCGCTAGGAATACCCCGAGGGCCTCACCGGGACTGATGAGCCCGGCCGCGAGCGGGCGCTCCCGGGTGCGGGCGACCTGCCTGTCTAGGTCCCGATCCGCGAAGTCGTTAATGGCACAGCCCGCGGAACGCATCAGGACCACTCCGGTCGCGAAAACGAACAGGACCCACCCTGGCGGATTTCCTGCCCCCGCGATCCAGAGTGCCCAGAGTGTAGGCCACAGGAGCAGAAAAATACCGATGGGTCGGTGTAGGCGTACCAGCTTGGCATAGAGAACCAACCGTCCTCGCCAATCCGGGGCATGCTTACGATCGGGCTCGAGGTCGGGAGGATTCATGGTGGGATGCTAAGGCTCAAGCGGGCGGCCGCTGCGGTCTCTTGGGCTACCAGTAGGCGAGCAGTTGGCCGTCCTCGGCCTTGTGATCAAACGCCCGCAGTGGCCGATTACCGATCTTCAGGCACTCACCGGTGATGGCGTCGAAGGTCCAGTTATGCTTGGGGCAGGTGAGCTTGCCCTCGTTCAGGGCAAGATGCGGGATATCCGTGACTTGGTGGGGGCAGCGGGAGTCGAAGACCTTGATCTGACCGCCCTTACGGGAGACGAATAGATGGCGACCCGCGGTCTCGACAAAGCTGATGGTCTCTTCCGGTAGCTGCTCCAGGGTCCCGATCCGGTGCCAGGACGGCTCGGCACCCAGGTTCTCCGGGCGAAATTCGGGGATGTCCATGTCGAGCAGGATTTCGGTGGCCCACACGATCTTGGCTAGCCCCAGGACCGGAAAGGCCATCAACAGGGCGTCGATCACCTCTTGGGGTGTGGCGCCGTTGTGCAGGGCCCGCGTGAGGTACTGGCGAAATCCCGGCTCGGTCTTGGCCGCGACCTTGGTGATTACGGAGATCAGGTCGCGGGTACGGGTATCCAGGTGGTTTCCGGCCTGCTTTATGAATTTGAAATAGGCGCCCATGGCTTCGGGGCGGACTTTGAGTAGGTAATTCAAGGCGTCGCTCATGAGATTTTCCGTCGAAGTGGCATCGGTTCGGTCGATCGTTTAAAGGGGCACCTTGAACCATTCAAGGCCCCCTCAAGGTGTCCGGAAGGAGAGCTATTGTCCCCGATTCCAACCGGCGGCTCGATTGGCATAGATCAGGAAAACCACATCCGGGTGCCTCAAGGATGTTTTAGATGTCAGGTCCCCACGGGTCATCGGTATCGTGCCTGCACTCGGTGAATATGCGCCGTTCGCAGGTCGCGCAGATTGACCGGTCGAGTTTTTGATAGATGCCGTGGATGGCGACATCCTCGGATCGGAAGACGTTTCTCGCGGCCTCCGCATCCATGCAGCCGCAGCGTCCCAAGGGCTCCCGTACTCCCCGCTTGACGTTGATGAGATACAAGCCCCCGCCGGCGGCCTTGCGCCGCTTGGCCTCCTGGGCGAGCGTGGTACCGCCTTGCAGATCGACGAAGTTGATTCCGCTCGCTACCACGGCCAAGTGCCGTTGCTCCGAGGCGTCGGCGCGCAGGCGGTCGAAGGTTTGCTCCACATGGTTGACGGATCCGAAAAACAGGGAGCCGTCGACACGAATGATGCGCAGCTGCGGGCACTGGGGGTGATTCAGCTCGCTGGAGAGGGGCCTGTCGGGTTGGCGCGGATCCGGGGTCAGGGTGACGATACGGGGCTTGGAGGTACGGTCCAAATAGAGAACCAGGGATAATAGCACGCCGGAAAAAATGGCGAACTCTAGCTCCAGAAATAGGGCTGAGAAGAAGGTGACGGCCAGCACCGCCGACTCGCGCATCGAGGCATGCAGGATATGGCGGATCTCCTTGAAGTCGATGAGCCCCCAGGCGACCAAGAGCAGCACGCCGGCCATGGTAGCGGTAGGCAGGTAGCTCGCCAGAGGGGCCACTAGCAGCACGATGGCCATCAATAGGAACCCGGCGAACAAGGCTGCGAGCGGAGTGCGTGCGCCCGCCTCGTAGTTGACCCCACTGCGATTAAAGGAGCCGGTAGCGACATAGCCGGAGAAGAAAGAGCCGGCGATATTAGACAGACCTTGGCCGATGAATTCCTGATTGCCATCGATGCGGTAACCGCCCCTGGCGGCCAGCGAGCGGCCGATGGAGGTCGCCTCGGTGAGCGCGAACAGGGTGACGGCCAGCGCCGAGGGGGCCAAGTGCTTGATGTTATCGAGCGTCAGGGCAGGAGCGGAGAGGGGTGGCAGGCTGGCGGGCAGCGCGCCGACGGTGGCGATTCCCGCCCTACTTGCGCCCAGCAAAGAATCGAGGGCGATGGCTACTAGGCTGCCGCCCACCATGGCCGCGATCATGTAGGGGACACGGGGTACCCACCGCTTGACCAAGATGCCGATCGACAAGGTGGCGAGGGCGACAGCGGTGGCACTCGGGTTGATCTCGGCGAGATGGTCGCCGAACGTGATCAGGATATCGTGGAAGTGACCACTGCTATCCATGGTCACCCCGAAGAAATTCTTGAGCTGCTTGGCGGCGATCAAGAGTGCCGCCCCGGCGGTAAAGCCCACGACCACCGAGTGGGAGATGAAGTTGACGAGGGCCCCCATGCGGGCAAGACCCAGGGCCAGCTCGAGCACGCCGACCATGAAGGTGAGCGTGAGCGCAAGCGAGACATAATCGAGTGTCCCGGGCGTCGCCAAGGTGGAGAGCGCGGAGAAGAGCACCACGGACGCCGCGGTCGTGGGCCCGGATACCAAGTGACGCGACGAGCCGAAGAGGGCGGCGACGATGGCGGGCACCATACCCGCATAGAGGCCGTACTCTGGGAGCATGCCGGCAATGGTGGCGAAGGCCACCCCTTGGGGTAGCCCTACGATGGCACCGGTCACGGCCGCGACCAAGTCCGCCTTGAGTGTGGCGTGCCCTGCCTGGGGCAGCCAACTCATGAAGGGTACCAGCCAGGACCAACGGGGGGATATCCGAGCTCTTTTCATCCGGTTGCGAGTTTCGGGGCAGTTGTCCCGGTCACGGGAGGATGCCACTGAACATACATCACTTACCGTGGCAAGACCCTTGTGGCAATCGATACAGGTCAGGCCCTTCTCTTCGGCCTGCTCGTGACGTTTGGCACTGCGTGGCTCCTGCTTCATCCATGGCCAGGGACTCGTGGCATTTGCGGCAGGCATACGAATCACTCGCCTTCATAGCACGCCAAACGTTTCCTGCCAGCTCGAGCCGCTTGGCATCGAACTTCTCGAGGGTGTCGACGGAGCCCAACAGGTGGTGATAAACATCCTTGCTGGCTTGCAACTTGCGGATGATTTTGGCGAACCCCTCCTGCGGTACATGGCAATCCGGACAGGTAGCACGCACCCCGGTACTATGCGTATGGTGGGTGGTATCCGTGTATTCCTCATAGACAGTCACGGCCATAAGGTCCGATTGGAATAGAGGCCTAGCCCTAAGCCGAACAGCCCGACGCCGCAGGCGGTCTTGAAGAGATCCCCCAGGACTCGACGACGGGTGACTCCTTCCCTCTTGGTGATTGCCGAATCTGCCATAACCCGATAAGAGCAATTGCGGTTTCGTTTCGGTGTTCTCAGCAGCCGTTTTTTCCTCTACGGAAACGCTGAAAAATGCCGTCCAGGCATTTTCAGCGGACGCGAAGCAAAAGCGCGCTTCGCTCCCATTTCCAATGGTTGATGGCCGTTGAAGATGGCAGGGTCTCAACGCCCCGTAGGGAAACTCCGATCAATCAGCGTTTCCCTACCAAAGACTATCGATGGGAATCTTGTGCCAGTCCTCGGGAGCGACATACGGAACATCAGTATCACACTCCCGATTCCTGAACTCGATCAACACCGGGGTGGAGTCTGACAACCCATACGTCAACAGTTATCCGCAGTCTCCGATGCCCCGATATTTGCGCAAGACCGTCAACGTACCTTGGGTGGTATCCGCATGTACGATGCCGGTGAGTTGCGCTGACCGATAGTGTTCCAGCCTACCCCGATCCACCGATTCGAGCTGATAGAACACCAGGGGACCTCTTAGGCTATTCCCTGCGAGCAAATAGTAGATCGTCTCGCCCTGATAGGCACCCAGAAAGCACCGAATCTCGATCAGTTCCCGCCCGTTGCTCAAGGCATGAGTACGCACCCCCGAGTCTTCGTCGCTGATCGAGTCCCGAGAGCAGGTCGAGGCATCCCAGTGAAGATGCTCCCATCAGCCAATACGCCGATCCTGAGCTGAACTGTCTCCTCCGGTGCTGGGGACCAAAGGAATCGCAACCCCTGCGCAACCCAAAGCTACCAGCAATCCCAGCAGGAGAGAGCAAAATAACGTCATGCTCGATTTTCCCTCACATTGACGCTAGGTAATTTCCATCCGTTGCCGGACTTCCAGCGCCAAATCTGAACACGATAACCAACTGAATTTATATAAATAAACGTTGAGACACTAGTGCCGTAAGACATGACATCGTAAGCAGTATCAGCATCCAGGGCTCTTTCGGGATGGAGATACAGACTATTGACTCCGGATAGACTGAGGGCCTGATCCATTTTTTTATAGTTGGTTTCCTAGGTGAGCTGAACGTAACCTCGACCATAGTAGATATTTTTGTATATTTTTTTCGTGACCGGATCCTTGACCTCGATAGGTTTCCCATGGCCTCGGCCGGTCCCCTTCCCGTACTCCTCGATGGGTTGCCATGTATCCGCACATTCATGCTTGACTGTTGCAAGCAGGTAGGCTACCCAATAAAGTTGGTTATGGTTATGTCCGCGATGATCTTGCTGAGAAGTCTACGCAGGCCATTGCGTGCTTTATCAGTAAGGTACCTTCGGATACTGCGTAGAATAAAATTTGAGAAAGCGATCCGTATCGAATTTCTGCCGGATTTCAGATGCGGTAAACCAGAGTGGAAGGTAATTCCGGCACTGGCACGTACGGCTATTGTAATCGTGAGTTTGCGCAGCGTTGCAACCCAGGATCGACTCGCCCATCCACGCCCTTGATATGCGGATGATTTCGTTAAAAGGTCTCGATCGCCTTGATCAAGGTATTATCTGACAGCCCGGTGATCTGTAGGCACGGCATGTGTAGTACAAGAGGGAAAGGTAAAACCGGCTGACAGGCATAAAGATCGTTATTGTTGATCAGATTTTTAATCTTTATGATATTGATTGCGAGATTCAATCCACCTTTACCTACAAAGTACTCGATAGTAACCACTTGCTTTATCCTTTTCGTTCATATGCTTTTCAAACTATCAGCCGCCGATAGATCTCCGAGATCTTAAGACAGTCTGGAGTGCCAGTCCACGCTGCAGGCGGTCTTGAGCTCATCGCCCATAAACCGGCAGCGTGTGACTTCTTTCTTTTTGACTGCTATCGGATCTGCCATAGCCGCTTGTAGGGGCAACCCCTGTGGCTACCCTCCCCCCTGTAATCGATCCCTCCCATGGGTGCCCTATCCAAGGGCAGGTACGGGGGGACGGCCCCTGCTCTCTTGCTCTCTCGATTCTGCCACTCCCTATCTGTGCTTTAACATAGATCTGGCAAGCCATTGCAGCAATTCCCGCTGCACAAATATCTCTTATTGATTAGCTTATCCTTATACAAATGCCTTGCTTCTCCAGCTATTATTTCCCACTGAAGTAATTCGCCTTCAATATTTATCACCCGCCGATATTTGCACGGCAATATTATAGTCATCATGATGAAATTCATGTTCATCGACTTGTTCGGCTATTAAGAAGTATTTGACGACGTTTTCTTTTATTAAAATAAATGAGCTGCATATTTCGTGGTCGGCAGAATCCTTATCTAGTATGTTTTTAATTGATACTACCTCCATATCCGCGTCTTGCTTCATGGGTGAGCATGCTTGGAACCAAGAAATCGATATGAGAAGGAAGACTAGAATAACTATATTTTTATTCATTATTCATTGTGCAAATCCGGAAAGTAGGTCTTGGAGCAATTGAGAGTCTGTCTAAAAATTTATTAATAGTGAGCGAACGGCCATTTTACAGGGTGTCTGTAACTATTCAGCTACTCCAATTGGGGCATTGGGGGCGGCCCTGGAAGGTCAGGACGAGCGAGTTGAAAAGATCATCGGATTGTTTGCGGAGAGTTGAGAGGTAGGAGCGGATGATGGCAAAGTCCCCGGCGCCGGTATCGGGGCGGAAGCAGCCAGAGGTTTTCTGCTTGAGCTTGGGCATGCGCAGGTCGCGTTCGGCTTGGTTGTTCCGGAGCGTCGCTATTTTTTGCGAAACCCGAAATGGGGTCCGTCCGATTTCGGGTGCAAAAAATCAGGCGACGGCCATGGCCTTCGGCGGCCCACGTTCGTCCTGCGTCCGTCCCGGCGTGCACTCCGCGCGGCGCCAGGACTCCCGTAATGACTTGACACCGTGTCGCATGGCCTTGCATTTCGTCTCCGCCGGCGCTCACGCGCTGCACTCCGACGAAACGCTCGGCCCTACGGCTACGCGGGGGTCATCGCACGCCGCTCGTCGCTTACGCTCCCTCGCTTTTCTGTGCTCCTCCGTCGGAGGGAACGCGCAGGTCGATGAGGAAAGGAAGCGCAGGACCTCGTTGCGGCGCTCGCGTAGCCGCCGAATAAGGTTGCAGACAGGGATTGTTTGACCCGCCCGCGGGTGCCGGGACGGCGGGGACGGGGAGGATTGCCGGCTTCGGCTTTGCTGAGGATGGTGTCGTAGCGGGTCCGCAAGTGCTCGCTGTTGCTGGCGGGCAGCGTCTCAAGGTCCTGGGCCTGGGCCTCGCCGACCACGGCATTGGCTTGGCACAACAGCGTGATCATATCGGTTGCCCACGGCTGGCTCGGGGACCATCTCAGCGATGGCGATCCGCTCGCGCCGATGATGGGCATTGCAGAAGGCATGCAGACATTGGTAGCGCTGGCAGGCTGACCCG
>Ga0209457_1000137_pt1 | contig 24605 bp, 31 predicted proteins | sample WorMetHEROISLAND_5_FD_187410 | JGI IMG/M metagenome (GOLD analysis project Ga0209457, IMG submission 187410) | Marine gutless worms symbiont microbial communities from Max Planck institute for Marine Microbiology, Germany - Olavius sp. 5 HERON... ... | reverse complement strand
CCACGTCATTGAAAACAAGGTGGAGGCCGCCTACCGACGCGGCGACCTGTTTGACAAGCGTCGCAAGATGATGCAGGAATGGGCAGACTACGTGAACAAATAACAATCCGACGTGGTCCCCTCAATACTTCTTCGACGCTCTTTTGCGAGCAGCCTCCATGTTCTGCCGGGATCATCACGATGCCCTCGTTGGGCAGATCAACACTTTGCAGGTTCAGGCTACGCTCGGCGGTGCTTTCATGCGCTGTCAGGCGACCATCATAAAAGGCATCAGAAATAAACTGACAGAAAAATAGCTGAAAAGACAGTTTATCGCTTTGCATCTGAGGGAAGATTACCGGGCTTCAAAGTGGGGGGAGCATGGCGGTTTCGGAAGAGTGAAATAGATCGCTGGATCAGTGAACAAGAGCAAAACAAAGAGGATAAAGCATGACAGGAAACCAACAACGCGCTGCATTACAACGCCAAATCTGGCAAATCGCCAACGATGTCAGGGGTGCGGTCGATGGATGGGACTTTAAGCAGTACGTGCTTGGCACACTGTTCTACCGATTTATTAGCGAAAATTTTGCTGGCTACATTGAGGCAGATGACGACAGCATCAACTATGCCCAGCTGGGGGATAACATCATCACACCAGAAATCAAAGACGATGCCATCAAAACCAAGGGGTACTTTATCTACCCAAGCCAGCTATTCGTGAATGTTGCTAAAAATGCCAATAGCAATGAAAGCCTGAATAACGACCTCACCAAAATATTCGCCGAGATTGAAGCCTCTGCCAGAGGCTATCCTTCTGAAGGAGATATTAAAGGTCTGTTTGCAGATTTTGATACGACCAGCAATCGCCTTGGCAACACGGTGACAGCAAAGAATGCTCGTCTTATTGCCGTTCTTAGCGGGGTTGCGGGCTTAGAGTTTGGTGACTTTCATGGCAGTCAGATCGATTTGTTCGGTGATGCTTATGAATTTCTAATCTCTAACTATGCCGCGAATGCTGGTAAATCCGGTGGAGAATTTTTCACCCCTCAGCATGTATCCAAGCTGATTGCCAAGCTCGCCATGCATAAGCAAACCAGCGTGAATAAGATTTATGACCCTGCTTGTGGATCTGGCTCATTGCTGCTGCAAGCCAAGAAGCATTTTGATGCCCATATCGTTGAAGAAGGATTCTTTGGGCAAGAGCTTAACCATACCACGTACAACTTGGCGCGGATGAATATGTTCTTGCACAACATCAATTACGACAAATTTGAGATCGAACTTGGTGACACACTCATCAACCCGCATTTCGGTGATAAAAAACCATTTGATGCGATTGTTTCTAATCCACCTTATTCGGTGAAATGGATTGGTTTAGATGATCCGACACTGATTAACGATGATCGCTTTGCCCCTGCAGGGGTGCTTGCGCCCAAATCAAAAGCAGACTTTGCTTTTGTGATGCATGCGCTGAGTTATCTATCCAGCAAAGGGCGTGCGGCGATTGTTTGTTTCCCGGGGATTTTTTATCGTGGCGATGCAGAACAGAAAATCCGCAAATATCTAGTGGATAACAACTATGTTAAAACCGTGATTTCACTCGCGCCAAACCTCTTTTACGGTACGACCATCGCGGTGACCATTTTGGTGCTGGCGAAAAACAAGCCCGATACCAACATCCAGTTTATTGATGCCAGTGGTGAAGAATTCTTCAAAAAAGAAACCAACAATAACGTGATGTACGATGATCATATTCAGCACATCATGGATGTGTTTAATAGTAAGGAGAATGTTGAGCATGTAGCCCAGTCCGTGCCTTATGAAAAGATTGTGGCGAATGATTACAATCTATCGGTCAGCTCTTACGTGGAAGCCAAAGACACAAGAGAGGTGATTGATATCATTGAACTCAATGCAGAGATAAAAACCGTCGTCGGCAAGATCGACCAACTGCGCAGAGACATTGATGCCATCATTGCGGATGATTGAGGCATGAGCGATTTGAGTTTTTTAGAAAAGCTGCTGGATGGCGCTGAAGTGGAGTGGTTGCAGGTTGCAGAATTATTTCACCTGAAAAACGGTTATACGCCTTCTAAATCAAAAAAAGAATTCTGGGAAGATGGAACCATTCCTTGGTTCAGGATGGATGACATTCGTCAAAATGGAAAGATACTCAATAACTCTTTACAGAAAATCACTAAAAGTGCTGTTCAGAGAGGAAAATTATTTCCTGCAAATTCCATGATCTTTGCGACCTCAGCAACAATTGGTGAGCACGCGCTTATCACTGTCCCGTATTTAGCTAATCAAAGATTTACAAATTTAAGTGTGAAAGAAAAATATGCAGAAAAATTAGATATTAAATATCTTTATTACTGCGGATTTTTGCTTGCAGATTGGTGCAAGAAAAATACGATAATGTCTAGTTTCGCATCTGTAGATATGGATGGCTTTAGGAAGTTTGAAATCCCTATTTCATGCCCAAACGATCCAGAGAAATCTCTTGAAATACAGGGTGAAATTGTGCGGATTTTAGACGCATTTACCTCTCTTACCGCCGAGCTTACCGCACGTAAAAAACAATACAACTATTATCGTGATCAACTGCTCTCTTTTAAGTAGAATGGAAACCGCTGGGGGATATTGCAGAGTATTCGAAGTCTCGTATTAGTTATGATCAGCTGGATGAAACCAATTACGTGGGCGTTGATAACCTCCTACAAAATCGTGCCGGAAAAGAAGAATCTAGCCATGTCCCAACATCAGGAAATCTGACCGAATACCGTGAAGGCGATATTTTAATCGGAAATATACGCCCTTACTTGAAAAAGATATGGCACGCAGATTGTGTTGGCGGAACAAATGGTGATGTACTGGTAATTCATATCACTGATGAAACGGTGAGCTCTCGATAAGTTCGATTCGCTGACAAACTCCATCAGCGAGGGTTTGCCGCGTGAAACTGAGCTGCGCCAGAAGCAGTATGAATATTACCGCGATTTACTGCTGAACTTCCCCAAACCAGAGGAGGTAGCAGCCTAAGATGACCAAGACTCTCACAGACATCGCCCAGCAATTGAGGAGCCCTGATAAAAAGGTGCAGCTGATCTACGCCTTTAATGGATCAGGTAAAACATGCCTCTCAAGGGAATTTAAAGAACTCATCGCCCCAAAAACGGAAGACGAAGAAACGGAAGATCGCAAGACAAAGGTTCTTTATTACAATGTCTTTACCGAAGATTTATTTTATTGGGATAATGATCTTGAGGGTGATATTGAACGGAAATTAAAAATCCAGCCGAACAACTACACGCAGTGGGTGCTGCAGGAACAAGGGCAGGATCAAAATGCTATTGCTTATTTTCAGCATTACACCAGCGATAAGCTCACCCCCTATTTCAGCGCAGATTTTTCAGAGGTTACTTTTTCTTTCGAACGCGGAAATGACGAAAGAACTGAGAACGTAAAAATTTCCAAAGGTGAAGAAAGTAATTTTATTATGGAGTATTTTCTATAGCCTTCTAGAACAAATAATTAGCGTTTTGAATGTCCCAGACGCCAGTGAACGAGAAACAGATAGATATGATCAGCTAGAATATGTGTTTATTGATGATCCTGTCACGTCACCGGATGAAAATCATCTGATTGAATTGGCGGTTAACATGGCAGGGTTAATTAAATTCAGTCAGTCTGACCTGCGTTTTATTATCACCACGCATAGCCCACTATTTTATAATGTGCTTTACAGCGGACTGCAGAAGAAGAGTGGTTATATTTTAAGTAAATTTGATGATGGAGGCTTTGCGCTTGAGGAGAAGAAAGGTGCTGCAAACAAAGCTTTTGCATACCATCTGCATATTAAGAAGCTCATTGAGCAGGCAGTAGAGCAAAATAATGTACAGCGTTATCACTTTACATTATTAAGAAATCTCTATGAAAAAACGGCTGCTTTTTTTGGACACAAGGAGTGGACGGATTTATTAGATACCGTTGAGGGTGACAAAAAGGCTTATTTTAACCGGATTATTCAATTTAGCAGCCATTCCAGATTATCGAATGAAGAAATCGCAGAACCAACGGAACCTGAAAAGCAAATAGTAAAGCTCTTGCTTGATAATTTAACTAACAATTATGGCGTCTAGCCTCAGTAGGAGGAACGGCATGGTTGAGCACACGAAACCCATCGCAGAATCAAATCGCTTTATCGTTCTCGATAAATACACCAAAGAGTGGGATATTGCGGAAAGCTACCAAATCGAAAGCGATTTAGAGCGGGAACTTGTTCAGGATTTGAAGAATCAGGGTTATGAGCTTCTGCGACTAAATACTCAGGAAGCCATGCTGGCCAATGTGTGCGTTCAGCTGCAAGCGCTAAATAATGTGGAATTTACGCAAGGTGAATGGCGGCGCTTCGTTGAAGCCTATTTAGACAAGCCCGGTGAGAGTAGCGTCGATAAAACCCGCAAAATTCGCGATGATTATATTCATGATTTTGTGTTTGATGATGGTCGTATTCAAAACATCTATCTGCTTGATAAAGAGAACATCGCCCGCAATAAAGTGCAGGTGTTGCAACAATTTGAGCAAACCGGAACACATGCCAACCGCTATGACGTAACCATTCTGGTCAATGGTCTGCCGTTGGTGCAGATTGAGCTAAAGAAGCGCGGCGTGTCTATTCGAGAAGCGTTTAATCAGATCCACCGCTACAGCAAAGAGAGCTTCAATAGCGAAAACTCGCTTTATAAATATCTGCAGATCTTCGTAATTTCTAATGGAACTGACACCCGTTATTTTGCCAATACCGTGAAGCGCAATAAAAATAGCTTCGATTTTACGATGAATTGGGCAAAGTCTGATAACGGCTTGATCAAAGACCTTAAAGATTTTACGGCAACCTTCTTTACAGAAAAACACATTGTTAAATGTTCTGCTGCATTACTCGGTGTTTGATGTCAGCGACACTTTGCTCATTATGCGCCCTTACCAGATTGCAGCTACTGAGCGTATTTTGTGGAAGATCAATAGCTCCTATAAAGCTAAGAGCTGGAGCAAGCCAGAAAGTGGCGGCTATATTTGGCATACCACTGGCTCTGGTAAAACGCTTACCAGCTTTAAAGCAGCTCGCATGGCGACCGAACTGGATTTTATCGACAAGGTCTTTTTCGTGGTGGATCGGAAGGACCTCGACTATCAGACTATGAAAGAATATCAGAACTTCTCGCCTGATAGTGTGAATGGCTCGGATAGCACCGCCGGGCTGAAGCGTAATCTGGATAAAGACGATAACAAGATCATCGTCACCACCATCCAGAAGCTTAATAACCTGATGAAAAGCGAGAGCGATCTTACTGTCTATAACCAGCAAATAGTTTTCATCTTCGATGAATGCCATCGCAGCCAGTTTGGCGAAGCGCAGAAGAACTTAAAGAAAAAGTTTAAATGCTATTATCAATTCGGGTTTACCGGAACGCCTATCTTTCCGCAGAATGCTCTGGGCGCGGACACTACCGAGAGCGTATTTGGTCGCGAACTGCATTCCTATGTCATCACCGATGCCATTCGTGATGAGAAGGTACTCAAGTTCAAGGTGGACTACAACGATGTGCGTCCTCAATTTAAGGTCATTGAAACCGAGCAAGATTTAGAAAAGCTAAATGCAGAAGCCAATAAAAAAGCTCTGCTGCACCCAGAGCGTATCCGAGAAATATCCCAGTATATTCTTAGTAACTATCGTCATAAAACCCATCGGCTGCAGGGTGGCAATAAAGGCTTCAATGCGATGTTTGCTGTGAGTAGCGTGGATGCAGCCAAGCTGTATTATGAAGCGCTTAACACATTGCAAGCAGGTAGTGACAAGCCACTTAAAATCGCCACTATATTTTCGTTCTCTACCAATGAAGAGCAAGATGCTGTCGGCGAAATTTTGGATGAAAGTTTTGATGTCTCCGCCGTGAACAGTAGCGCCAAAGAATTTTTGAGCGCGGCTATCAATGATAGCAATACGTTCTTTAAAACCAACTTCAGCGTCGATAGCAATGGTTTCCAAAACTATTATCGTGATTTAGCTAAGCGAGTTAAGGCTAAGGAAATAGATTTGCTGATTGTAGTGGGCATGTTCCTTACTGGCTTTGATGCCCCGGCACTTAATACCTTATTCGTAGATAAAAATCTGCGTTACCATGGTCTGATGCAGGCATATTCACGCACAAACCGTATTTACGGTGTTACAAATACGAAAACGTTTGGAAATATCGTTACATTTCGAGACCTGGAGCAGGCTACCATCGATGCCATTACCTTGTTTGGCGATAAAAACACCGAGAATGTGGTACTGGAGAAGAGCTATAAGGAATACATGGAAGGCTTTAGCGACGCGACGACTGGTGAGGCGCGGCGTGGTTTTGCAGATGTGGTTTCGGAGCTGGAACAGCACTTTCCTAATCCTGATGAGATCATCAAGGAATCTGATAAGAAGGCCTTCGCAAAACTATTTGGTGAATATTTACGCGTAGAAAACGTGCTGCAAAACTATGACGAGTTTGCGAGCTTACAAGCTTTGCAAAACGTTGATGTTAATGATGCGGAGGCCGTGGAAGCATTTAAGGTGGAACATCATTTGAATGAAGACGATTTTGCTGCGCTAAAGTCAATAAAAATGCCAGCTGAACGTCAAATTCAAGATTACCGATCTACCTACAACGATATCCGTGATTGGCTACGATGCGAAAAGAATGCGAATGAGAAAGAAGAATCCCGTATCGATTGGGACGATGTGGTGTTTGAAGTCGATCTTCTAAAATCTCAAGAAATCAATCTTGAGTACATTTTGGAGCAGATTTTTGAGAACAATAAGAAAGTGAAAGATAAGACAGCGCTGGTTGAAAATGTGCGTCGCATGATTAGAGCTAGCATTGGTAATCGCGCTAAAGAGAGTTTGCTGGTTGATTTCATCAATCAAACAGATCTGGATGAACTTGGCGACAAGGCCAGCGTGATTAACGCCTTCTTCAGCTTCGCACAAGAGGAGCAACAACGTGAAGCGGAGGAACTTATTAATTCGGAAAATCTAAATACCGACGCCGCAAAGCGTTATATAGCCACTTCGATGAAACGCGAATTTGCCAGTGATAATGGTACAGAGTTAAATGCGATTCTTCCCAAAATGAGCCCGCTAAATCCGCAGTATTTGTCTAAGAAACGGAGTGTTTTCCAAAAGATTTTAGCGTTTGTTGAAAAATTTAAGGGTGTTGGCGGACAAATTTAGAAAAATCGATTACCTAAAGCAGCTGAGTTTTGTAAAGAAGGGCCTCCGCCTCCCTACGTCGAATTAGACCCTTAAGCTTACGGCCTCCAGCGCTATACCCGGCGCATGAATTGCTCCGGCACTTCGCCGTGTTCCTCCCGGTTGATTTTACGGCGCAGGGTTGCAGGACGGCTCGCTCGGCAATCACGGCATCTTGGCACAGATGGCGGCCGTTATCCACCGTGCCCAGGCTGCCACTGCGCCCACGGTGCCCGTATAATTTGGGTGTTTAATGGAGCGTAAAGGACCGCTCTGTCCGAAATCGGAAAGCGCTAGAAGGAGGCGTGAGGTGCGGTATTTCGATCCCATCCTATTGAAGGGCCGAGAGTGGCCTCCAGCTGAAATCGAGGTCACACCTGAGCTTATAAAAGAAGTGCCCCACCAGGTGGCTGATCTTTACGAGCAAATGCCGAACCCGGTGGATAGCGACAGTCACTTGGTAAAAATAACCAGTCGTGTAGCCGAACTTTATAAGAGCCACGAGAATGGGAATTTCAAGACAGAGGTTTTACTAGCCGGAAATTTCCCTCCCCTCCTGCTCAGTCGTTTTGCCTTACTCGATAACTGGACCGAGCTTATGGGTCTGGTTCTGCTGTCCGGTTTCTGTCCCTGTGCGCTGGCTGGTTTATCCCTTTCCACGCTACTGGAGCGGAACATACCAGAAAGGCAACAAGGATGGTATTGCGGACGGTATGCCGAAAAGTGGTTTTCGTCGGAGCAGCATTATCTGTTTGAGCATCCGACCGCAAAGTGGATGCTGGAACAAGTATCCCGCAACTCAGACCCTCGGTTGCTACAACTTGATGGCCTTGCCCTACGCAAGAATACAGTACATTTAGAGATCTACCGTCAGCGACTTCAACAGCCCCACCGGGACATCAATACCCTGCCGAAAAAATGGCTTGAATATAAAGATGCCAACTTCCACGGCCAGCTACTTCAACAGCTCCACGGGGGAATCAATACCTTTCTGATCAGATGGATTGAATATAAGGAGGCTAACGATTGGCAGGTTCCAAAAGGCGAAAATGTCCTTCTTCTTCCACCAAGAGAATTTGTGAGATTTGCAGAGAAGATTAAGTTCGACATCCCTTGGCTGGGTTTCGCTAAAGAACATTTCACGCACCTACTGCCGGAGGAATCGACCGGAAGGCCCATATCCTCAACCGAGGACCAAACGCTGGAAAGCCAAGGTAACCTGCCACCCGCCCCGGTGCCGAAATCAGAAAAGAAGCGCAAGCAACCGACAGCTGGCGTGGAAGGACCTGGAGCTTGGTTCACCGGAATGGCGTAGCCAAAACGCCCGAAACGCGGCCAATGCCCGACACGATCAGCCCGGCGGAAGCCGTGACAAACAACAGAAGATTTGCGACCTCTGGGCCACCGGAAAATACAGTTCCCGTGACCGTTGCGCCGAGGAAGAATGCGCAGCGCTGAATATGTCCTTCTCTACTGCCCGCAAAGCCTTACAAAATACCCCCGACCCAACACCTTCCACCTAGCCGCTGCCCCGCATCGGCTAACCTCTGCTCCGCACCGGATAACCGCTGCTATGCACCGTATATTCGCAGCAACCCTTCGGGGCACAACAATCGGTAACCATGTTCAACAACGCCTAAGGAGGCGCACACATGGCTACCACAATCCTGAGACTTCCGACCGTCAAAGCCCGCACCGGGCTTTCCCGCTCCACCATCTATCTGCGTATTTCCGAAGGCCGATTTCCGAAACCCGTATCCCTTGGCGGCCGTGCCGTTGGTTGGGTCGAATCGGAAATCACCGAATGGTTGAACCAGCAGATCGAGGCCAGCCGCAAAGCGGCGCACTGAGGGGAGGCCACGGTCATGACCACAAACAGAAAGGGCCGCTCTGATTGGCACCAGGTGACCCTCAAGACTTCTAAAAGCACTTTTAATTCTACCGGCCTTGGTCCTTGCGTTAAAGGCTGCATTGTTACCCTGGCCTTGTGGGGATGGTTGCCCCTTGGGTTGACGGACCAGCTTACCCACCGGGGAGGGACGCGCGATGCTTGATGCCCTCTCCAATTTTCGTGATGCGATCCGGGACGCTGGTCTGGAACCACCTGATGTAATCGAGCCTGACAAGTTTCACCGCTTTCCCGGCGTGGATAAATCCAACGGCAATACCGCTGGCTGGTGCAAGCTGTTCGAGAATGGTCTTGGCGGTTGTTTCGGCGACTGGTCTTCCGGCCTCTCCGAGACCTGGCGGGCGAAGCGGGATAAGCCTTATTCAAGAGCCGAACGGAAGGCGCATGAACGCCACGTCGAAGAGACCCGGAAACACGCCGAATCGGAACGCCAACAACAGTATGCCGATGCCGCCGCAAAGGCCGCGGCGATCTGGGAGGAAGCCGAACCGGCGCACGATGACCATCCCTATCTCGCCAGCAAGCGAATCAAGGCTAACGGGGCGCGGTTATACCGAGATGCGCTGGTGATCCCGGTGCGGTCGGGTAGCGAGCTTCACTCCCTGCAATTCATCGCGGCAGATGGCGGCAAGCGCTTTCTGAGCGGCGGGCGGATCGGCGGCGGCTATTTCAGCATCGGCTCTACCCAAGGGGCGGATGCCTTGTGTATCGCCGAGGGATTCGCCACCGGAGCGACCATTCACCAAGCCACGGGTTACCCGGTCGCGGTCGCTTTTTATGCCAGCAATCTGGAGCCGGTAGCCCAGGCCATACGTCAAAAGCTGCCTGAACTGCCCCGGATCATCTGCGCCGACGATGACGCAGCACCGAGGGTAATCCCGGCATCACCAAGGCGCACCAGGTCGCGTTGGCTATCGGCGCGAAGGTAGCCGTTCCCGACTTCGGAACGCAGCGCCCCGAGGACGTGACCGACTTCAACGACATGGCCGCGCTGTTTGGGCTTGAAGCGGTTTCCAGGACGATCCGTCAAGCCACAACACCGGATCAAGCGGCCAATGACGGCTGGCCCGATCCACTCCCCCTGACGACCAGGATCGACCCCGAACCTTATCCCGAAGACGCATTGACCCCGCGCATTTATGAGGCGGTTAAGGAGGTCCAGGGCTTCGTCAAAGCCCCTCTACCCCTGATCGTTTCGTCGGCGCTATCGGCGCTATCCCTGGCCTGTCAAGGCCATATCGATGTAAAACGCGCCGATCTGCTACAAGGACCGACAAGCCTAAACCTATTGGTCATTGCCGGTTCCGGCGAGCGCAAGGACACCTGCGACGACCTCTTTATGGGCGAGGTTCGCAGATACCAAGATGAGCAAAGCAGGGATCTGGCCCCGGAGGTAGAACGCTACCAGGCCAAGGAAGACGCCTGGAAAGCCGAGCGCGAGGGCCTATTGTTGGCGATCAAGAACACTCGCAACGGGAAGAATAAGGGCGGGAATGCCAGTCAACTCAAGGCCGATCTTGAGGCGCTACAAGCTGAGAAGCCCAAGCCCCCGCGCGAGCCTCAAATACTACTCGTGGACGAAACCCCCGAGAGCCTGGCTTGGAAACTGGTCCATCGATATCCGGCAGCGGGCGTCGTATCGAGTGAGGCTGGGCTGATCTTTGGTGCCAATGGCATGGGTAAAGATTCCATCGTCCGTAGCCTGTCCCTACTGAACACCCTCTGGAGCGGCAAAGGATTTTCCATTGGGCGGCGAACAACGGGCTCCTTCACCGTGCGCGGGGTGCGGCTCACCGTCAGTCTTCAGGTACAAATGGAAATCCTGCAAGATTTCATTGAGAAATCAGGTCTCCTGGCCCGAGGCGGCGGCTTTTGGGCTCGGTTCCTGTTGGCATGGCCGGAATCGACTCAGGGCCAACGAACGTTCAGCGATTCCCCGAAGCACCGCCCTAGCCTAGCGGCATTTAACCGGCGGATTGCCGAGATTCTGCAGACCTCTCTTGAAATCCACGATGATGGGTCGCTGTCGCCAGCTGTGATGACCCTGACCCCTGCAGCGAAGCAGGCGTTCATCACCTACCACAATGAAATCGAGGGGCGGTTGGGCGAGGGCGGGGAACTCTTCGACGTACGTGACGTGGCCAGCAAGACCGCCGACAACGCCGCACGCCTGGCGGCGCTGCTCCAATGGTTCGAGGATCCCCAGGACACCATTGAAGGGGAATATTTCGAGCGGGCGAGTCGGATTGCGGCCTGGCACCTGTCCGAGTCGCAGCGATTTTTCGGAGAGCTGGCGCTACCGCAAGACCTGGCGGATGCGGTACGGCTGGATACCTGGATCGTCAACCACTGTCGACAGCAAGGGACGCAAAAGGCTTCAAGCACAATGCTACGCCAGTATGGACCCGTCCGCGACAAGAAGCGCTTCAAGGAGGCATTAGAGAGCCTGACGGGCCGAGAGCGACTGCGGGACATCAACGAGGGCAGGCAGCGAAACATCTATGTCAACCCGGCATTGTTGGGGACTGCGTCATGAGCCTGGCCGATCTGATACGCGGGAAGAACGGAACCGGGGAAGTGGCTAGTGCTAAAGTTGCTAGAGTTGCTAAAGATGGGGAGCGCACCGACTCTAGCAACTTTAGCAACTCTAGCGCTAGTAATCCTCCCGGCTTAAAAATCGAGCCCCCGTTATTTGATGCTCCGGACACTGTCGCACCCGTCGCAACTGTCGCTGTTGCAGCGCAGCCGGAACCCCTCCCTGAACTGTCACCGGAAGCAGCATCGAACATTCGGGCTTGGCTGGCACACATCGAGGAAACCGACCCGGCCATCATCGCCGGGGTCGTGGACAAGTGCCGTAATGACCTGGAGGCCCGACGGTACTTTCTGAAACGGTCGGGGGAAGTACCAGAACCAACTAGAGTCAGCCGCTCGGTCCACTGTGGTGACTGCATCCACTTCGAGCGCATCGACCATCCCCACCTTGGACACTGCGCCAAAGGTGAGCCGGAAGCCATCGCCGGATTATGGGACACGGACCAGCGCTATTGCGAACGTTTCGTCCCACAGCCTTAAGGAGTAACCCATGACGAAACAGGAGCAGACCGGAGCAACCGAGCCAAAGACCCTTGCCGTTAGCGACCGGGAAGATCGGAAGGGCGTCTTGAAGCGTATCGGCGGCTCGCAATCCGACGACTGGAATCACCTGATCGCCAATCAGGCCATGCAGGCGCTATGGGAGGACCCAGGGGGCGCTACCGTCGAAGACAAAGACCGGCGTGCCATCGTCGGCGCGCTGGACGGCATCTCCCCCGGAGACGAGCTGGAAGGCATGATGGCCGAACAGCTGATCGCTGCCCACAACGCCGCCATGAAGTGCTATCGCCGCGCCATGCTCGAAGATCGGCCCCTACCGCGGCGCGAGCACCTCGATCAGGCGAACAAGCTGTCTCGGACCTGGGCGGCGCTTCTGGGCGCGCTCGGCAAGCATCGTGGCAAGGGTTAGCAAAAAATCACGGTCGAGCATGTCCACGTTCACGCCGGCGGTCAGGCAATCGTCGGGAACATCGAAGAATCAAAGAGGGGGAGGGGGTAACACAAAACGGAGGAACAACCCCATGCAAAGGAGCACATCCACGCCATTGCCCATGCACCTGAGTCCCCGATGTGGAGCCAGGACACGAGCCGGGACGCTATGTCGGTCGCCCGCGATGGCGAACGGCCGTTGTCGCATGCACGGGGGAGCATCGCCCGGCGCTCCGATCGGTAACACCAATGCTCGAAAACATGGCCTCTATTCGGCAGAGGCCATTGCAGAGCGGAGAGAAATCGTAGTTCTCATCCAATCCATGCGCAGACTGGTGGAAGAAGTGGACACGCGGGACTGACGAGCGACAATCATCCACAGTCTCATCCACCATGCGTGGAAGGAGCATCCGGAGTCCTGTAGCGGCAATGTTGCGGGGCTTCCGTCTTTCTGGGCCGCCCAAAAGGCATCCTTTTTCTTTCTCAAAAATCTCCCGCCGGTGTAGGTTGATCTCCGCTATAAGCGGTTTTCACCACTTGGAGCTTTCCGCTTCTAAATCCCTATACGCAGAATTCGCGCAATACGCAGCAATTACCCTGCTCGGTGGGATTCTGCGTATTATGCGTATAGAGATGAAGAATCCCCGATAGGGATAGATGGTCTACTAGATACCAACGAAGGGTAACCGGGCCAGCAAAATGCACTGAGCCGGTTACGGAGTTTACGGAGCATCCGGCAGTGGTGAATTCCGGCACGGCGCTTGCCGCGTAGCTTGCAAGCGGCGTGACGGGCAGTCAGACGAGGTTACTCTGCCACTTCCGCGACCACCCAAATCCGTTTCAGAGGCAATTCCGTGCGGATTTCCTCGTCTAGTTTGTCATAGTGCGCAAGCACTTGGTCGATCAGGTCTCTTTGGTCCCAAAGGCGGACACGGAAGAACTGTGTGGCTTTTTCCTTGTCCACACTGGATTTGAATCCACCCCAGGAAACCAATAGTCCATGACTGGCCTGGACGTTCTGCATCACGCCGATCAGTTGATCCAGCGTCGGGCGGTCCAAGGCCGAATCGCCGGACTTCACCTGCACACAGACACGCGGCTCGCCGAAGCCCATCGGTTCCGGCGCCGCCAAAATGTCGATGCCCTTGTCCGGTCCCTCCGGGCTCAGATAGGTGGTATAACCTCTGGCGCGAAGCACCGCATCCACCAACCGCGCCATACCGTGCCCCTGGAACCGGCCAATGATCAGTTTCGCAATCTGATCCCGTGCAACCTGGGCCAAGTCCTCCGCTTTCTCGCCGATCTCCGCGCCTTCTTCTTCCGCATTCTTTTTAGCTCTCGGCATCGAGCCGGCTAACTTCCATTCGTTCTTGCCATCCTGTGAAGCCGTTGCTCGGCGTCGTTGCGGCTCACCTGGCAAACGGTCATGAAGGCACCGAAGGAATAGAGCAAGTCCTGATCGAAGTTGGTGCGCGGAACATCCTGAACGATCCATTCCACATCCCAGTAATGGAAGAACAGATCGTCACCATCGGGATTGAATGTGTAACCCCCTGTCACCTTTGCCACATGAATGGCGGGCTTCTGCTTGCTGGGCAGGACAACCCAATCGCCCTTATCGATCCCGTGACCGAACGCCCAAATCTGCCCCAGGTTATTGGTAACCCGGCCCTTGGGTGCATCGGGATAAAATTTCTCCAACAAGGTGCGGAGTTGTTCGCGATTCTTCAACGCACCGAGATCATGCGAAAATCCATCCCAGGTTAGATAGATTCGGTTCTCTTCGAGAAACCTCTTCTCGAATTCGCCGTGCGCCCCGGCGCGGACCAACCATAAAGCCATCAAAAACCCACCCCCTCTACTTTGTCATCAATAGTCTTTCGTGCGAGTTCACGGGCGGCGCTCTTGTGACCAATCACGGTCTTCACGTTCTCAATGATCTTATTCTTCTGCTTTTCCATTTTCGGTATCGGCAAGATAAGTTCGTGAATTCGACCGCCAAGCGTACAGCGCAACGTGATACCGGGACACCTGCACCAGAGAACCGCACTGGGTAGTGCCCTGGACGAATTGGTGGAAACAGATAGAGTGCAGTTGATTCAAGATGGCAAGCGCAAGGAGATTCATATCAATTCGGCGTTGTTGTAAGGGGACGGGCCATGACCCTTTCCGCGTTGATCAAAAAAGGCGGACTTGCCGACCGTATGGCTGCTACTGTCGCTACAGTTGCTACACAAGAAACCGATCAGCCGGTAAATGCCAAGGATGGCTCCCTGTGTAGCAGGTGTAGCAAGGATGGGGATCGCGGTGGAGAGGTGGGATATCTCTAGGTGTCTCTCGACACCCGCCAAACATCGTCTAAAAGGTGGACTAAAATAGAAACTCCATTGAGATTATGTTTAAAAATCAATAGATTCCAAATAGAATTGGCGGAGAGAGAGGGATTCGAACCCTCGATGGGCTTTTAACCCATACTCCCTTAGCAGGGGAGCGCCTTCAGCCGCTCGGCCATCTCTCCAAAGCTGAAATACCCGCACCGCGTCTGCCGGAATCCTCGAATTCTTCAAGGTACACTATGTCGGCCCAGGGCGGACACACCACGGAATGAAAAGGCGGGAATTGCAACACTCGATCAAGGATGGAGATTGTATCTTCTTCGAGCAAGTTCGACTACCGGGGACCCGGAAAAATGTAGAGAGCAGATAAACTGTCCGGACTTGTAGCCCGTGAGAGGTGTCCAATGAGCCGAACGAACTTGCTGCAGGAGATTCGGAAGATGAGATTTGAAGAGGCGTCTGGAGGGTGGCAAACAGGCCGCCTGAGACAGGAGGAGGCGACCCGGCTGCCCGGGGTATGCGAGCGGACCTTTCGGCGCTATGTTGACTGCTACGAGGACGAGGGCCTGCAAGGGTTGATCGACAAGCGCCTGGAACAGGGCTCGCACTGGCGGGCGCCCGTGGATGAAGGTAATGGCGCTGGTGGAGCGCTACCGTCGACGACAGGCGGGCTGGAACGCCAAGCCTTTCCACGCTTGGTGCCAACGCGACGGGGGGCAAGCGCAGCTACACCTGGATCAAGAACCAGCTGCAAGAGGCCGGTGTGGTACAGAAGGCACCTGGGGGGGCAAGCACCGCAAGCGGCGCACCCGCGCGGCCGGGCCGGGCATGATGCTGCACCAGGATGCGAGCACCCACGAATGGGTACCGGGAGTGAAGTGGGATTTGGTCGTAACCATGAACGACGCCACCAACGAGCATTACCCGATGCGCTTGGTCGCCGAGGAAGGTACGGCCTCCAGCTTCATGGACGTGCGCGACGTGATCAGGCAATGCGGATTGTTCGCCTCACTCTACACCGATCGGGGCAGCCACTACTGGTATGCCCGGAAGCTGGCGGCAAGGTAGCCAAGGAGAACCCCACGCCATTTGGCAAGGCCATGGCCCGCTTTGGGGATCGAGATGATCCCGGCCTCCTCTCCTGAGGCACGAGGACGCTCAGAGCGCATGTCCTGTACCCACCCAGGGGGCGTCTTCACAGGAGCTGGCCATCGCCGGCATCCGCGACATGACAGCGGCTAACCGCTACCTCGATGAAGTCTATCGACCGACCTTCAATGCCGAGTTCATGCCGCCAGCGCCGGAGGAGGGATCGGCCTTCGTGCCCTGGATCGGCGGCAAGCTGGATGACTTCCTGTGTGAAACCTTCGAGCGTGTCGTCGGCAAAGACAACTGCGTGGCCTTCGAGGGGATGGCCTTGCAGATCCCCTTGCAGATCCCCTTGCAGATCCCCAAGGACCGCCACCGGATGCATTACATGAAGGTCAAGGTGCGGGTGCATCGTTATCCCGATGGCAACCTCGCCGTGTTCCACGGACCGCGTTGCTTGGCTCGATATGATGCCCAAGGTCAGTCGATTCCACTACCAGCTACAGGTTGTCGCGCAGGTCCGCTGCCGTATCCAAAGCGGATAGTTGATATGCTGCTAAACTGGGTAGTTTTATTTGTTGCCAACACTGGGGACCCGGGAAAACCCCATCTCCGGGATTTTTCCGGGAGCCCTTGAAAAACCCCATCCCTGGAATTTTTCAAGTCGTGAAGCGAGAAAGGAACTCTCGCTCCGTTCCCATTTTTCAGGCACTCACGTACATGAAAAATGGGGGGGCTTCCCTACCCCACATGGCCACATCGAACGTACTCGACGCACCCTGCTCACAGCTTGGGCTCGGGCTCGGGCCCATCATCCGCCGGTGCAGCCGATCCTTCTATCTGCTCCCGCCTGATACGCTCGTAGATCTCCTCGCGATGTACGGCGACATCGCGGGGGGCATCGACGCCGACGCGCACTTGGTTCCCCTTGACGCCAAGGATGGTGACAGATACATCATCACCAATCATCAGACTTTCGCCAACCCTTCGGGTTAGTATCAACATTGTTATTTCTCCCTATCTCCTCTTTCCAAATCGTGATTCATCCGCCGCCCGAGGCGGTATTTCCCAACACCACCGGGCATAGGTAAACCACAACGGATCATATACGCAACTTCAGAAACCAAGTCTCGTTCCTGAAATTCCGACAATAGATCAGACCATACCGGAACACTCTTGTTTCCACTGCCTCACAAGCCACATGGGAATCGCCCCCTGCCCGCCGGCTCAACAATCATCCTTCCGGTGTAACTCGAAGGCTTGGTGCAAAGCCCTCACTCCGAGCTCCATATACCGTTCGTCTACGATAACGGATATCTTGATCTCGGAGGTGGAAATCATCCGGATATTGATGCCTTCCCGCGCCAGGGCGGCAAACATCTTATTGGCGACCCCGGCATGGGAACGCATACCGACGCCGACCAAAGAGATCTTGGCGATCCGATTATTGCTCACCACCTTTCCCGCCGCCAAGGGTTGGGCCGTGGTATCCAACAGCTCCAGCGCCCGCTCGTAGTCGTTGCGGTTGACGGTGAAGGTGAAGTCTGTTGTAGCCTCGTCGGCAGTGATGTTCTGGACGATCATGTCCACTTCGATATTGGCCTCCGAGATGGGGCCGAGGATCTTATGGGCTATGCCCGGTTGGTCCGGAACTCCCAGGACAGTGATCTTGGCCTCGTTACGACTGCATGCGATACCGGCAACAACGGCATCTTCCACGGCCTTCTCCTCGAAGCTGATCAGCGTGCCCTCTCCAGGCTCGAAGCTGGAGAGCACCCGCAAGGGAACCTTGTACTTACCCGCAAACTCCACCGACCGGATCTGCAACACCTCCGAGCCCAAGCTCGCCATCTCCAGCATCTCGTCGAAGGTGATACTGTCGAGCTTGCGGGCCTGCGGCTCGATGCGCGGATCGGTCGTATAGACACCGTCCACATCGGTGTAAATCTGGCACTCGTCGGCATCCAGAGCGGCCGCCATGGCCACGGCGGAGGTATCCGAACCGCCACGTCCCAGGGTGGTGATATTACCCCGGTCGTCCACCCCCTGAAATCCGGCCACTACGATGACGTTCCCGGCGTCCAGATCGGCCTCGACCCGAACGCCATCGATTTCCCGGATGCGGGCCTTGTTATAAACACTGTCCGTGCGTATACACACTTGGCCTCCGGTATAGGATTTGGCGGGACAACCGAGGTTCGCCAGCGCCATGCTGAGCAGTGCGATCGTCACCTGCTCACCGGTGGACAACAGCACATCCATCTCCCGAGGATTGGGCCGTCTTTGGATCTGTTCGGCCAACTTGATAAGACGATCGGTCTCACCTGACATGGCCGAAACCACCACCACCACACGGTCATCCCGATCGCGCCAAGTCTTGATCCTGGCCGCCACGGCGTTAATCCGTTCGACACTGCCGACGGAGGTACCGCCGTATTTCTGCACGATAAGGGACATACGTTATCCCGAATTCCGAATGGCCTATGGTCTGCCGGGAAGCACCGGTCCGAGCTTCCGCTCTCCGCGCTCGGGCGGGCATGTTATCGGAAAACCGCCTCCTTTGTCGGCTTAGAGGCTGTCTAAAAATATTATTAATAATAAAAACTCAACGAATAGCCATTTTATAGGGTGTCTGATGATTACAGATTTGCCGGAGAAGCAAACGACTGGATGCGAAATAAACCTGTGTTTCGCTCGAAATTGGTTTCCGTTCATAATCGTTACTCAATCGACGCCATCGACTCAGCTAGGCGAATGTTCTCTCAACCACCCAGCGGCGAGGTAAAATGTGGAAACCTCGCTGTCCTTTTTTCTTTACTAACAACTTCGAGCGGGCACTCGAATTGGGTCAAGATCCAGTTAGACAGGTCCGCACCAGAATAGGCACGATCGCCCCAGATTTTTTTGGCGGTATGGAGGATCGAAAACAAGTTCGTAATGACTTGATGAGTGGCTTTACCGTCAAACACATTGGCGGCGTGTACCCGGACGACGAGCACGCAACCGATTGTATCGACAACGATAGGATGTTTTCTGCCCTTAACGGGTTTACCCCCGTCAAATCCCGATTCTACATAGGATTCCGGGGTTCCCTTGACACTTTAACTATCAATAATTGCTCCCGTTGGATCTGGCTTTCGATCTTTTTTTTAGCATAACTGCTGACGAAGCACCGTATTGACTTTCTCTGGCAAACGATTATCTGTCCACTTATTATAGTAGTAATTAACGAGCTTGTAGGGAGGGAAGTCTTTTGGTAGATACCGCCAGGGAAAACCTGTATTATTCAAATAAAAAATGGCATTTTAGGAGTTCGCGAAGATCACTTTTTCATGGGCATCCGATGGTATAGGATGCCAATTCATTGACAACGGGCTCAAGGATTTCCCCTTCTTCGTCGGTGAGGTCACTCAGGTACCTGACAGCCGATTGAATCTTTGTCTTCCGGGATTACATCCGCATAAAACTACAAAATGTACATATTTCTTGATTTAAAATCAATGTGTTATTTTCTGGGCAGCCTCTTAACATAAGGACCGATTGAAAATTCAAGGTGCCCACAAGGGCAGGAATGCTCCATCATTGTTCAAGTATATCCGCGCTTGAAAAACGGAGCCGAGTCGAAATCACATCTCGGCTGCGCGTGGGGAAAAATTCCAGGATGGAATTTTTCCCCACGCGCAAGATACCTCCCGACCGAACAGCCGCTCGGTAATGACAAGCGCGCAGGTTCTCTTCGACGGCGATGACCGCCGCCTCCACCCGCAAGTGGACACCGAGCTTACGTAGTATGGCCTTAGCATGGAGTTTCACCGTACCGTCGGAGATGCCCAGCTCACGCCCGATGGCCTTGTTGCTTCGACTCTCCGCGAGGTGGCGGAGGATCTAGCGCTCCCGCGGGGTAAGCTCCGAGAAGGCGGGCTTGGGCGCAAGATTCGCGGCATCGCCCCGAACCGCCTCCGCGAGGATTCCGGTGAGCTCCTTGGCAACCACGGTTTGTCCGGCGACGACCCCCTCCAAGGCGACGATCAGCTCATCCGGCTCCATATCCTTGAACAGATAGCCCCGGACACCGGCTTGGAGGGAAACGATGAGATCCCGCTCATCGTCACTGGTGGTCAACATCACTACCGGCATAGTCTACCCGGCGGCCCGCAATCGGCTCAGAACATCCAGGCCGCTGGCCTTGAGCATGCGCATGTCGAGCAGCACGACATCGGGGACGGTCTCGGCTACCCGGCGGATACCCTCTTCGCAGTCGCCGACGGCGTCCACGACCTGGATGCCCCGGCGCTCCAACAGCTCACGCAAGCCAATGCGGAACAGGGCGTGGTCGTCGATCAATAGGACGCGCATCAGGCCATTACACCCACGTCGGCGCCGGGACCTTACGCTCGATCGGGAATACCAGCTCCACCCGTGTGCCCTCCCCCGGCTCACTCTCGATGCTCCAATCGGCGCCGATGCGTGCCGCCCGCTCTGCCATGATCGCGCACCCGATATGCCCTCCGGGACACCCGGAAACCGATACCATCGTCCTCCACCAACAACAGATAAGCCCCCCGGTCACCCCGGGTGAGCAAGACCCGTACCGTGTGGGCCCGGGCATGTTTACGGACATTGGTGAGGGCCTCCTGCACGATGCGCAGTATCTGTAGCTCCGCCACCGCGGAGAGCTCGAAGGGCCGGCAGTCGTTCTGAAACAGGGCATGGGTACCGGTCTCCCGGCGGAAACGCTCGGTCAGCGGCTCCAACGCAAGCACCAGACCACGCTGAGCCATAGGGGCGCGGAAATTATAAAGTAGCTCGCACAGCTCGGTGTTGGCCTCGTCGACGGTATTGCGGACCCGTTCCAGTAACTATTCAGGACCTCTTGCCAAGCAGTAGGCTATGCTCGCATCCTGGAACCATGCCTGAAGCGCACGCCCTAACCCATTCTCCAGAAATCCCTGACGACGAGCTGAAGCGGCTGCGTGAACGGGTTGCAGAGCAGACTGCGATCATTGAGGGGCAAACGGCGACCATTGAGCAGATACATGAGCGCATTCAGGAACTCGAAGCACGTCTGGCTAAGGATAGCCACAATTCCAGCCGGCCACCATCCTCAGACTCTCCGTTCAAGAAGCCACCACCACATTCGCGGCGCCAACCCAGCGGGCGCAAGCCCGGTGGACAACCGGGGCGGCGCGGCGTCACCCGCTCCCTGGTCGATGACCCCCGATCAGTGCGTGATCATCCCGCTGCCGGGGACTTGTGCCTGCGGGCGCGGCGGCACCGAGATCGCCACTACGGTGCTCACAGAGCGACGCCCGGTGGTCAAGGTGGTGATCCAGCGTGAGGTCATTGAGTACCGCATTGTCAGCGGGACTTATGCCTGTGGGCACGCGCAACGCAGCACATTTCCCGCAGGGATCGAGGCCCCGGTGCAATACGGACCGAGCGGGTCGGCCTTTGCGGTGTACACGACTCAATATCAGCTGCTGCCCTACCAGCGCACCGCCGGGGTGCTCAATGAGCTGGCCGGCCTGGCGATCTCACCGGGTACCCTCCAGCGCGCCGTATTGGGTAGCCGCCGCCCGCCTGGAGGCGCCAGTCACCGCGATTCGCGATGCACTCGTCGCGGCGCCAGTGGCCCATGAAACCAGCCGGCGCGTGAACGGCACTCTGCACTGGCTGCCTGTGCTCAGCATCAACCAGCTTACGGCCTACTTTCCTCATCCCAAACGCGGGGCCGAGGCCCTGGATGCGTTCGGCCTGTTGTCCCAATTCGTGGGCGTACTGGTGCATGACCACGGGTCAGCCTGCCAGCGCTACCAATGTCTGCATGCCTTCTGCAATGCCCATCATCGGCGCGGGCTGATCGCCATCGCTAAGGGGTCCCCGAGCCAGCCGTGCCCAAGTCAATGCCGTGGTCGGCGAGGCCCAGGCCCAGGACCTTGAGACGCTGCCCGCCAGCAACGGCGAGCACTTGCGGACCCGCTACGACACCATCCTCAGCAAAGCCGAAGCCGACAATCCTCACCGCCCCACCGTTCCAGCACCCGCGGTCGGGTCAAACAATCCCCGGCCTACAACTTCATTCGGCGGCTACGCGAGCGCCGCAACGAGGTCCTGCGCTTCCTCACCGACCTGCGCATCCCCTTCGACAACAACCAGGCTGAACGCGACCTGCGCATGCCCAAGCTCAAGCAGAAAGCCTCTGGCTGCTTCCGCTCCGATACCGGCGCTGGAGACTTTGCCATCATCCGCTTCTACCTCTCAACTCTCCGCAAACAATCCGACGATCTTTTCAACTCGCTCGTCCTGACCTTCCAGGGCCGCCCCCCAATGCCCCAATTGGAGTAGCTGAATAGTTACCCGTTCCAAATCCCTGCACGCCTCCTGCGAGGTGGCATCAGGCTGCAGGGAATCGTCCAGCATCCCAACCTGAAACCGCAGGTTCGCCAAAGTCTGGGCCAAGGAATCATGCAGTTCGTGGGCCAGGGCGTTCCGCTCATCCAGGAGTGACAAGCGGCGCGCCTCGGAGTCCGAACGTAGCTTGGCCACCGCGACACCCAGATGGTGACCGACGCTGAACAACAGCTCCATGATATCCTCACGATCGCCGACCCTGGGGCGATTCGACGAATATCCGATATTCGCCGAGCAGCTCGCCGTGATGCTCGACCGGCACCCTCACCACCGCCACCCGAGCATCCTCGAACATACGGCGGCCACAGTACCGGGAGCAAAAGCGTGCCGCGTTGCGACACAGGATATCCCCCGGCGAGAGCACCGTCCCGCACAGGCACAGGTCCATCGGCAGCATCTCGTAGTCGTACCGCAGAGCACCATCCGGTCCGATGGAGCCAAGCAAATGCCACGAGCTGTCCGCCATCGCCAAGCGGACAGTGGCCGCGCGGCCGTTGACCATCTCTTTGGTCACCCGCAGATAGCGTAGCACCAGATCGTCGATACTCTCCGCCTGATTGATCCCCGCCACCCACTAGCATACCAACGTTTAGTTGAATAAATTCAGTTGGTTATAGTGTACGCGCTCGTCAGAATTGCATGCTTAGTTACTAATAATTTGATTTTATTTAATTTGTTTAAAGATTGATGAGGCTCAGAATCTGTAGAATTGTGTAGAAACTGACATCGATTTTCAGCCGCTTCTTGATAATGGCCACGAGCCCATAGACGGAAATGGCGAGCTCGAGAAAACGAATAGGCCTGTGAACATGCGTTGTTGTTCTCAGCCTGTAATTCCGCGGGAGAGGCTGTCACCTTAGCGTACCGCAGCTCAAGTCGGTAACCGGCATAATTCCAAATATTTCTTTTTTAATGTATGGGTTATCCTGAATTGTCGGTCATAACGTTGGGGCACTAGTGCCCGCCGCCACATCGTAAAGGATCTTGATCGAGGCCGTCTTCTGGGCCAAACGCATGGTCTGGCGTGCCACTCGATTATCCATATCCTCGTAAAGATCGGTAAGCTCCGCATTCAGGTCGGCGATATTCCCCGCAACCTCGTCGAGCACACCGAGACTCCGCAGGGCCTCGCTGGAGCTAGGCTCACCCTGACAGATACGGGCCACAGAAACCTCCAGCCGAACCCAAGGCCGCAACAGCCAGCTGCGCAGGCACCAGACGAACACCATCAGCGCCACCGGGGACACCAAGAGTGACCCCAACGCCAGTTGTCGGGGCCATTGGGAGTCCGGAGAGGAACCCGGCAACAGCAACAGAAAACCAGCCACCAGCACCGCCAGCGAGCCGACCAAGAGTGTCGCAGCCAGGATCCGTCCGACCCGCCGCTCACTTGCCCCATCGGGGCTCAGACTCGGGGTATTCGCCGGTATTCGGTGCGAGCTCATCTCACTTCTTCACCCGAACAGGACAAGGGAGACATCGTCCTGGAACCTAATATCCGCATGATTTCAATTGGGTAAGGCCCTCATCAAACATCCCATAACATACTGTTCTAAAATGTGTTTTATTCGTCCTCATCAAGCAACCTCACTGAGTGTAAGGTCGAGATGCTTGGCCTTCACACCAATATCTGATAGGCCTCGGTTCCCCGTGGCCCCTCTATCTTGCCACTTATTTGCTACGCGACAGCGCGCCACCTACCGGGGGAATGGGTTCTCTTTTGAAACGACACCGGGCATCGAAAATCCGTAACTATTCAGGACCTCTTGCCAAGCGGCAAGGCTACACACGTAATCTATTCTCATGCTGGAAAAACCCACCCTAACCCATGCTCCGGAAAACCCTGACGACGAGCTTAAGCGGTTGCGTGAATGGGTGGCGGAGCAGACGGCGCTCATTGAGCCTCTGCGCGAGCGCATCCGGGAGTTGGAAGCGCGCCTAGCCAAGGATAGCCACAACTCCAGCCGGCCGCCATCCTCGGGCTCACCGTTCAGGAAGCCGCCACCATGCTCGCAACGCCAGCCAAGCGGGCGTAAGCCCAGTGGACAACCGGGCCGACGCGGTGTCA
>Ga0209457_1000136_pt1 | contig 24854 bp, 21 predicted proteins | sample WorMetHEROISLAND_5_FD_187410 | JGI IMG/M metagenome (GOLD analysis project Ga0209457, IMG submission 187410) | Marine gutless worms symbiont microbial communities from Max Planck institute for Marine Microbiology, Germany - Olavius sp. 5 HERON... ... | reverse complement strand
AGGCTTCCGAGTCCGGAGCCGTGGCTTGACGGATCGTCCTGGCGACCACCTCAAGCCCACGCAACGCGGCCATGTCGTTGAAGTCGGTCACGCCCTCGGGGCGCTGCGCTCCGAAGTCGGGAACAGCGACCTTTGCGCCGATAGCCAGCGCGGCCTGGTTCGCCTTGGTGATGCCGGGATTACCCTCGGTGCCTGCGTCATCGTCGGCGCAAATGATGAAGGTCAGGTCGGGCAGCTTTTGCCGCAAGGCCTTGGCCACCGGCTCCAGATTGCCCGCATTGAAAGCAACCGCGACCGGATAGCCCGTGGCTTGGTGAATGGTCGCACCGGTGGCGAATCCCTCGGTGATACACAAGGCATCCGCCCCTTGGGTAGAGCCGATGCTGAAATAACCACCGCCGATCCGTCCGCCGCCCAGAAAGCGCTTGCCGCCATCTGCCGCGATGAATTGCAGGGAGTGAAGCTCGTCACCCGACCGTACCGGGATCACCAGCTTGCCTTGATGCAACCGTGCCCCGTTGGCCTTGATACTCTTGCGGTCAAGATAAGGGTGATCATCATTCGCCGTTGTGGCTTCCTGCCAGATCTTCGCGGCCTCTGCGGCGGCATCGGCGTGCTCCTGTCGGCGTTTCTCTTCGGCGCGTTTCCGGGTCTCTTCGACCTGACGCCGGAATGCCTCCTGTTCGGACCGAGAAAGCGGTTTTTCCCGCTTCGCCTGCCAGGTCTTGGAGAGGCCGGAAGACCAGTCGCCGAAACAGCCGCCCCGCCCTTCCTTGAACAGCTTGCACCAGCCGGCGGTATTGCCGTTGGATTTATCCACGCCGGGGAAACGGTGAAACTTGTCAGGCTCAATGACATCCGGTGGCTCCAGACCGGCGTCCCGGATCGCATCCTGAAACTGGGAGAGGGCGTCATTCATCGGGTGGCCCTCCCCTCACGCGCGGCCTGACGGCTGTGCTCGATTTGCCGGTTCAGCCAGGCATTGATTTCCGCCTCGATCCAGCCGACGGCTCGGCCGCCGAGGGAAATGGGCTTTGGAAAGCTACCTTCGGAGATGCGCAGGTAGATCGTGCTGCGAGAGAGTCCGGTGCGGGCCAGGACGGCGGGTAGCCGCAGCATGCGATAGCCGCCGAGGGAATTGGCGATGGTCTTGGAATCATCGGCACAAGAACTGTTGACAAGTTGCGTCTTGTCTTTATAATGAAGATCGCTCTTGATCATGGGGGTTTATTATCCATGTGAGAGGGTTGATAGTGGTTCATTTGCATGAGCGTCACGCCATAAGACGCTATTAATTTCGCTAATAGCGTCAATAAGATAATGTACATAAAAGGGCGGCCCGTTTGCAGACGGAGCGGCCCTTTTTATTTGTGGTTATCTCTTTGTCTCTTGTCTCCTCCGTGCTTCGATAGGATTGAGGCCGCGCCTGACCAAGCGTCCCCTAAGGGCGCGGGAAAGGATTTCAGTATTCGTCATACATGAATCACTTCTGTGAAAAGGCATGTGTGATCCCGAATACCATCGCGGATGATCGAAAATATTGTTTATCTCGAGAAGTCTAAATATTTTTTGACATCGAGAGAATATTCTCGATGATTAAAAATAGAATTGTATATTAGATTCCACACCATCCAGTTCGGAATCACACCAAAGCCCACTGCGCCAACAGCGAGCTTTTTTTATACCTAGCGAATCATCGTTTCTTTCTACTTCATGATTCCGCTACACCAAATTGGTTGCGGATCTCACCTGTTCCAACGAACAGCGACAACAGCCGATAATTCTCCCGTTCGTACCGAACCCTGCCGGCGACGATGGCCGGATGAATCCGCAATCCGGTCGCCAGGCTCATGACGGCCATGATTGTCGGAAGGTCCCGAACCGTGCTGGTTTCCCAAATCTCCCGCAGGATGAGTGCTTCCTCCGCCCACTCGTCGGCCTGCGTCTCTCGCGGGTTTTCTCTCCTCCCTTCTACTTGGCGCAGATTCGGATATTCCATCCGGATGTATCGGCTCTCATACAGCGCCACGAGATTGCCCAGAACAGCGAGTTCGTCGCCCTCCGTGCTTCCGGGTTCGAATCCCTGAGCGCATCGATACGGGCGCGTGCGGCCTCGTAGTCCACTTTGGTCCGGAGGATCGGCTTGATAGCGGCCATGTCACCATCCTCCCTAGCTATGGGGTCTTGCTCGGTATGTGTGTGCACTGACGATTTGCTCGATTTCCCGATACCAGGCAAGTGGCGCTTGCCTGTTGGGGTGAGGCGATATTTCTGATTATAACATACAATATCGTTCGTTATTTAATGACGATATCCCTGTTTCCGATAGGGTGAAAGGAGGGAAAGAGAGTGTCGATAGGCGTGAGTCTGAAGCAATTACAAATGAGGAAAAAACAATACTTACAACAGGTTGCAGATGCCGTGTCCTCCTCGAAAGCCCATATTTGGGAGCTGGAGACCGGCAAGAGCATGAACCCGTCACTCATGCTGCTAATGCGGTTAGCGGAGCATTTCGGGGTGGGAGTCGCCTACCTTGCCGGGGAGGATGTGGACGCCGATAGAGGGCGCATCGGTAACCTTTATCCGGCAAGCGCAAGAGGAACTGGACGAGACGGACCGGGCGATACTCGAAGATATGGTTCAAAGCCTGATTCGGCGCCGGAGGAAGCAGGGCGATGCAGCTTAGTCGTATGGATTTGGACGAGGGCGGCGATGATCCGAGGCGGATCGCCGAGGCGATTTTGGCGCAATGTCCCGAGACGCCCATTCCGGTCCCGGTCGAGGCAATCGCCTATGCGCTCGATATTCAGGAAATCAGGGTCGAATCGCTCAAGAGCTTCGAGGACGCTCTAATCACGACCGGGCCGGAGAAAGGCGAAGGGAGCATCGTTGTCAACGCGGAGAACGGGCTGCGCCGAAGGCGCTACACCGTTGGCCACGAGCTGGGGCATTTCCTGCATCCGAGCCACATACCCCACACCGGCAAGTTTCAATGCACGTTGGACGATATGTCGCGGAATAGCTCGGATGGCACCGATAAAAGGGCACGCCAGGAGGTTCAGGCCAATGCGTTCGCGACTGAACTGTTGTTACCGCGCCAGACCTTCCTTCACGATCTGCAGCGCAAGGGTGGGCTGGACCTTGCTCATATCATCGAGCTCGGAAACGACTATGACTTGAGTAAGGAGGCCGTGGTGCGTCGCTGTGTGTCCCTGCAGAAGGACCCCTGTGCGGTTGTGTTTTCACGCAATGGCCGGGGGCGCTATTTCTGCAAGCACGATGATTTTCCATGGCTGGACATCCGGCCAGGCAACCCGATGCCACGCCAGTCGATTGCCGCACGAGGGAATGGCGTCGTGGGACAATCGAGCGATTGGGCGGAAATCGACGGCGGTGTCTGGCTATCGCAGGCACGCCAGTGTGGCGTGGTTGAACAAACCCTGCTCCAACAGGGAGGCTATCGAATGACCTTGCTGGCGCTCGACGATGAGGATGGCAATCACGAGGAAGAGGACGCTCTGATGGAGATCTGGACCCCAAGATTTCGGTGAATGGTGTGAATCGACTCCGTGCGAAGCCCGGCCTTCAAGGTAGCCTCTGTGCGGGTCAGACGGACTCATTAGAGGGGCCTGGCCAGTTCCTGGCTCACGTAATCGGTCCACTCCTGCATCATCCGGCGGCGCTTGGTGAACAGGTCGCCGCGCCGGTAGGCGGCCTCCACCCGGTTTTCAATGACATGGGCCAGGGCCATCTCTGCCACATCACGCGGAAAGCTCGAAACCTCCCCGGACCAATCGCGGAAGCTGGCGCGGAAGCCGTGGGGTACGTAAGCGCCCCGGTCGCCGTTCACCCCGTAGCCCATGTCACGCATCAGCAGCAGCAACGCCATGCTGGATAGAGGGCGTCCGGGATGGGCACCGGGGAACAGGTAGGCATTGTCGGTGCGGTGGGGCAGCGCTTCCAGGAGGCTCACGGTGGCGTCGGTGAGTGGCACCCGATGCGTGCGCCGCGCCTTCATCCGTTCCGCCGGGATGACCCAAACGACGTCCCGGTGGTCGATTTCGTCCCACCGGGCATGGAGCACCTCTCCGGTGCGGGTGGCCGTGAGAATCAGAAACCGCAGCGCCAGCGCCGGGACGCTGTCGTCACCGGCCAGCTCCGCCAGGAAGGCAGGCACTTCGGGATAGGGCATCGCGGGATGGTGGTGGACCGTCCTCACCTGGGAGGGCTTCGGCAGCAGCTTGTCCAGGTGGCCCCGCCAGCGGGCCGGGTTCAGCGGGTCGCGATACTGACGGGCGGCGGCATAGTCGAGGATATTTTCGATGCGCGCCCGCACCCGCTTGGCGGTCTCGGTCTTGCCGATCCAGAGCGGGGACAGGACTTTCAGGATGTCCTCGGTGGTGATGGCGTCCACCGGCTTGGATCCGATCACTGGTCGGGCATAGGTCTTGAGGGTGCTCACCCACTGCCGGGCATGCTTGGTGCTCGTCCAGCCGTGCCGGTGCGCCCGGACATAGTGGGCGGCACAGACGGTGAAGGTAGGTGCGGCCGGTCTGATCCGACGGGCCGCGATGGGATCGAGGCCACGCTTGACCTGCTTCCGGTACTCGGCGGCGCGCTCCCGAGCTTCGGCCAACCCCACGTCGGCGAAGCTGCCCAGGCCCATCTCTCGGCGCTTGCCATGAAGCGTGAAACGCAACATCCACTTCCGGGCACCGGTCCGGGACACCACCAGCCGCAGGCCGCCGCCATCTTCGTGTTTCCCCGGACCGACGGTCGCTACCTTGCGCGGGGTCAGCTTGTGAATCGGCATTATTCTCCTCCCCGGATGGGGGGGCTCCGAGCGTACAACCCCGATCAGACCCCCGATATTCACGGATTATACTGGACGGCTAAGGCCTTTACTGGACCACTCTTGTATGTTTATATGAAGAGTTTTCCGATTGTATCGGACGCCTTCGAATCTCATTTTGGCTGATCTCTGATCCGCCATATACCGCTCAAATCCAGCCACAACCCCCGTGATCGAGCCCCTCCGAGCCCGCATCGGCCGGAGGCATTTGACTGCGCCCGATCAATAGTCCCCTCATCCCACGTCCCTCGCGGCTTCCCGCGCTCCCTGTTCTTCCGCGCTCACTAACCGGACGCCGGCGGCTCCGGGTCGAATTTTGGTTCGATCGGGGTCTAATTGGGGGTCTACCTTGACCAGTAATAACATACTTGTTTGATTTATATCAATTTTATTTTTCATTTTGGCGGATCAGAGATCTACCGTGCGTCCACGCGGCACACGCCAGGGCGTTGGTCCTACGACAAAACTGCAACTGGCAGCCTGTCCATCAAGGCCTGGAAAGACCTGCGGGATCATCGGGCAGAAAAGCAGAACCAGGACTGTTCGTGCGGAGCCGCTGCTGTCGCCACCATCTTGCATTACTTTACGGACAGGAGGTCTACGAGAAAGGCATTCTCGATGAGAGCAAACGGATCGGGACCACCGCCGAGCGCTTACGTCCGTATATCAAGGCGGTTCGAGTAACTCAAGAGCATTCTGCTTTATGTATCAAGGTCCCAATAAAAATAGTCATGCTACGTAAAGTAAGCGCCATGTTTGTTTCCCTGTTCATAGCGAAACCTTGTTGGTCAAATTTACCCCTAACCATTGAAGACTTACTGACGGAGAAGAATGAATTTCGGGTAGAGTTTGGGCTTAACTATGCCAACGCCAATAGAAAAAATGTCAATACCCGGTTTGACTCGGTGCAAGTTGGACCGGAGAACTTCATACTTCTCCCCGTGGATGTCAGAAACCAACGACAAAATAGCGATGTGTTTGCCTTAACGCTACCTTCGCGCAGTTAACCTCTCGCGAGAGCCTACGCGATATTGAAGTTTGCCTGCGCGCCCAGAAGGACAAGTTGTCCCACAGGGGTATCCGGGGCAACGTTCGGCGCTCGTTATGGCATTACCGCCAAGACAGAGAGTTATAGTCGATTAACAGCTCTAGCCGAAGATATTCGTACTCAGGATAGAACAGAAACAGACAACATCTCCTCTCAGCTCTGGCACGAGTTCGTGCTTGGTATTAATCACCAGTTCTCGGAAGAGAATGACACACCTGCCTTTTTGGGCTTTGCTGAGATTTCAGCTATTGAAAACACGGACACGTCTCATTGTGTCTACGGAAAATCGGGGCAAATTGGATTTACAACCTATCGTAGCATCGATCCCGTAGTACTCGCCTTGACCGCCGGATATCGCTATGCGGGTGGTCGGAATGTCGATGGACAGAAGATTGATCCAGGCGACTTATTGTTCATCAACCCCAGTCTTGGTTTTGCGATCAATAACAAAGTCACGGTATCGGGTGGCGCGTTATTCAGGTTTCGCGGAAAGGATAAGGTAGCGGGTGATCATGCCGGTATGCGAACTTCGCAAACCGACCTTGGTTTTGGGTTAGGTTACGCGGTCAGCAAATATTTAACGTTACATTTCAATATATTAGAGGATATAAGCGGGGATACAGGTGCCCAGACAGGATTTAATCTAATTTACAAAATGTGACTACCACGAAAACTCTAGCCTTTTCTATTCCGAAATGAAGGAGTTGTCATGACACAAAAACTGAAATTCTTTACGATCGGCTTGCTGCTGATGGGAGTGCTTGGACATCCCGCGCTTGCGGATACGGGCAACCGGGATCATGGGCTAAGCCAAGAGGAGCTGACCTTCATTTTTGGCGGCCCCAACGCGGATGGTTTCGAGATCCTATCTCCGGAGGAGATGGCAAAGATTGAGGGAGAATGGACCTTTTTTTCGCTACGCCAAGCTTTCTATAGCGGCGCACTGCACGCTTGGGTAGCACTCAGGAAGTTCGGGGGGCGACTCTCTAGTTACCGCATGAGGTTCGGCAATCACCCTCCACATCATGGATTGCAGAGACACTTAGAATTGATTATATACCGGAAGGGTTCTAAAGGGTCAGACAGAAAATTTATCTATGACTACGACCGAAAAATATGGAAGCACCTACCTCCTGACAGAACGAGGTGACTAGAGTCGAGAGTTATCTCGATATGAATATTAAAAAAGAAGTTGCTAGACTCCTCGCGCAAGAAAAAATGGAACGGATTCTTGCAAAGGGACCACAAAAAATATTGTCTTTGATGAACTCAAAGAGAGAGTTCGAATATGCCGTCGCGGAAGGGAATCAATATCTAGTGTGGATATACGCTATGGACGGCGTGTACGACCACGACGAGGTAACAATTGCGATCGATGTTTTCGACAAAAAATTTGATTACGAAGACACTCTCTCATCTAAAATTAGCTTTAACACATTCTCACCTCTAGAGAGTGCTAGGGAGGTTTTTCAGAAACCTAAACTTCAAAAAAAAAATACTGACGAGGAACCTCAATCTACAATAGGCTCTGTTGGAACACGCCCTACAATTATACATGGCGTTCCTATAACTCTAGACCGAATACATCATGCATTACGGAGAGTGGAGTGGTTTCTATCCAACAATAGCGAGAAAACACTTTACATGTTAGTGGATAAATCAATCCGTTTAAAAAATTCAAACCTATATACTAATTTAAGATCCCGTTTCCCTGTAAAAGTTGTACGGTCGAAGATACACCGCCACAGTTGGCGAGGAAGAAACGGAATTTGGAGAGGCTTGTTGGAGTTAGAAAGCTCTAGAGCCGTCTCGGAATTTTTCTACGCGTTGGTGACTCGATTGGGTGATCGAAATAAAGAATCTGAGAATGGTTTTTTAAAGGTCAGCTGGGGAGGATGCACCACCCAGGTGGCGCATCGCATCCTCGAAGAAATCACGGAAAGATACGCCCCCCATGATGCGCCGGATAAAGGAATTGATTCACTCGTTGGAATCACCAGACTTGATAAGCTGGAACCGCGCTGGTTTGCCTATGGCGTCTATTTGTCGTTATGGAGTTATTCATATGACCTGCACCCGGTGGAATTTTCATCCCACGGTCCAGAAGCCCCCGCAGAACTCGCAACCTTTTTTAATCCCGGAAGCCCGAAGCTATCCCTCTCCGCCAACGAGAAGACATGCGAAGAAAAGCCTATCTGACTCCATTCTCAAATGAAGAATCAGAGGAATATACGAAACCCTGCATCACAGGGATGTGTTGTTAAACCCCAGCCTCGGCTTCGCCATCAACCACGCAGTGACGGTCACCTGGGGAACGTAATTCATATTTCGGGGACGAGACCGGGTGAACAGCGACGGCGTTGGCATGCGCACCACGTAAACCGCGCTGACACTCGGTTTGGGGTATGCCCTCAGCGAATCCAGTACCTGGTATTTCGATGTGAGTGGCGATCGGTGCTCAGGTTGGATTCAATCTGTTGTACAAACGCAAAGCGGTCCATCTTAGCCGTGAATAGTCTCTCCACGATCCAAAACCCATCGCTTACCAACGTTATGCCAAGACATTACCGTCGGCTCTTGCCAACCCTAGGCGCTTTTTTAATGGCGGCGGCAACGCTCGCGGACGCTAGCGAAATTCATCTTCGCTACCCAACCGCAGCCGGCATCTTCCCCATCAAGACCTGGAAAGATCTGAGAGACGCAAAGGTCGTGAAATAGGCCTTGGATATCTCCTGCGGTTCCGCCGCTACGGCAACAATCCTGTGATTTTTCTACGGCCGGGACATATCCGAACCAAAGCGCCGCGAAGACAAACCGCGCAGGCGATCGCGTAGCTTCGGGTCTGGGCGGGGCGAGATTAAGGGTTACGGCTCTTATGCCCACCGGTCTGTAGCTGACCTTGGCTACCGTACAGTGGGCTTTTTTCAAAAGTTAATGATGCACAAATCCAACCCAAAAGACCCTCCCCCCCAAATCCCCTGCACACGGCGAGGAGAAGGTGCTCTTAACGTTTCGACAGTGCCGCATTAAAGGCCAGCGCTGGCCTGGGACTGGTTGGAAGACGTTCGTACGCTCGCGAAAGTCCGATATGGCGGGGAAGTCCCCTCGGATTCGCGAGAGCGCGATGAGTTTCTGTTCTTGGCGGTGCACTTCGCGGCTCTGAATCTCTGGGGACGGACATCCAGGTTTTGGGATGAGGCCTACCAGCTCGCGGCGGAGCTGACTCCCAGTCTGCCGAGATCCGAAGTGTCAGCGAACCTAGTACCGCCTGGAACAAGATGCAGCAGATGGCCTGCGGCGAATGGATTGAGTTCAACGGACGGAAGTATCCGCCTCTGTACACGCCCCGGAAAACGTGCCGAAGCAGGAGCAGCCAGTCGTGAAGAGTACGAAGCCAACTCACTGAGCCGTCGAAAGCCGTGGGGAGCTCTCGGGATGAACCGTGCATCCTGGTGTCACAATGGGAGGACATTACCGTAGATTTTTCAATCTCATAGTCAAGTTAAATTATAACTTTACAACATAATATTATTGTTTTTCCTTTTGAGTTGTAGGGGCAAAAAAACTAATGGAAAATCCGGAGCGTCGCCATTTTTTGCGAAACTGGAAATGGGGTCCATCTGATTTCGGGTGCAAAAAATTGGGTGGCGGCTATTGCCTGGTGCGGTCCGCGTTCGTCCCGGCGCGTACTCCGCGAGGCACCAGGACTCCCATAATGACTTGATGCCGTGTCGCAGGGCCTGGCATTTCGTTTCCGCCGGCCCTCACGCGCAAAACTCCGACCAAATGCTCGGCCCTACGCCTATCCGGGAGGCGTTGCACTCCGCTCCTCGCCTACGCTCCCTCGCTTCCCTGTGCTCCTCCGTTGTCAAGATCAAGCCCCAAGTCCTCATCGGCATACAGGGGGCGGGTGGTGCGAATCGATGCCTGAGCAAGATCTGCATAGATACGCCAATCTCGGCGTTCATTCGCGTCGGCCACGGTGCTTCTGGAAACGTTGCCCCGGATATCCCTGTGGGACAACTTGTCCTTCTGGGCGCGCAGGCAAACTTCAATATCGCGTAGGCTCTCGCGAGAGGTTAACTGCGCGAAGGTCATGACAGGTATTGGTTGAGATAGGAAAGTGTCTTCTTGTGGCGGTTACCGTCGTACCGTGTAACGTCTCGACGAAACGCATGCATCGGTAAAGAGAGCAATGATCTAAGAAAAAACGAGCTTGCCGATGTGCATCACCGGATTCCCAACATCTCCAGAAGAGGGTAGTTGGGAGATGTATGCGGTAATTCAAAGCGGTGACACTCTGCAAGGAATTATGTAACAAGAACAAACGTTTTGTCGGACAGCAGTGTTGTCATGTGATGACTTCCGAGCATGTGCTATAGCATCTTTAACTACGGTACCAAGCCTTACCATAAAGACGGTAAATGTAATCATAATAACCCGATTTTAACTCCCAGATCTTCAGGCCCTGAGAGAATCGCAGAGAAAAGGCTGGAGCTTGGCGACCATGGCCTGGTGGACCTTGAGGTTGCCGGCGACGACATTGCCTGTTTCCAGGTGACGGTTACCACCAGCCAGGTCGCTCAGTGTGCCACCGGCCTCGCTGATCAGCAGGGCACCGGCGGCGATGTCCCATTGGGCTAGCCCCAGCTCCCAGAAGCCATCTAGCCTGCCCGCAGCCAAGTAGGCGAAGTCGAGGGCTGCGGCGCCAGGACGACGGATACCCGCCGTGTCCTGGAGCACGGCCTTGAACATGCCTAAGTAGGTGTCCAGAAGGCTGTGGTTTCGGAATGGAAAGCCGGTCCCGATAAGGGCACCTTCCAGGGACGGGTGATCAGTTACACGCAGGCGCTGGTCGTTGAGCTGGGCGCCTTGACCGCGGCTGGCAGTGAATAGCTCCTCCCGTAGGGGATCATAGACTACTGCCTGCTCCAACCGGTTGCGGTACTTGAGGGCGATGGAGACGCAGAATTGAGGGAATCTGTGCAGGTAGTTGGTGGTGCCGTCCAGGGGATCAATCACCCATTGGAAATCACTGCCTTGGTGCTCGCCGCTCTCCTCGGCCAGAATGGCATGATCCGGGTACTTGCTGCGCAGCTCCCGAATGATCGCCTCCTCGGCACTGCGGTCCACCTCGCTGACGAAGTCGTTGTGACGCTTGCTGGTAACGGTGAACCGATCGGTGTGCTCGAAGTGGCGTAATAAGACTTGGCCGGCGCTGCGCGCGGCCTGGACAGCGGTGTTGAGCATGGGATGCATAGCGTGCACCATACCCGAACTAGAAAATCGATAAAAGCATGATCCTCGATAGGATCCGGTTTGTCATGAGGGCTTTTTGTGCTCCCGTAGCACACACGATAGCTCGTGTAACAGCCTCCAAGCATCACTTTTGTAGGCGTTTAGGACACCTCCACCTTACCGATCTCGGTCTTAGGTTCGGTCGATTTCTCCTACGGTTGCTATGTCCGGATCAGCTCGGCTTGGCGTGCACGCCGCTCCGGGGTCCGGTTGTTCGCCAACTTTTTCTTCCAATAGTTTTTTTTACAATGTTGAATTTTCTCCCGTGCGTGGGGCGCTATCGTCGTGACGTATAACCTTAGTTGAGGGTAATAACTTGTTTTGAAGTGATCGTCAGGCCACTTGCTGTTCCCCGGAGTTTTTTGAGTAACTGTATGTCGTGAGGAGATTTCCTGATAAATCTCTCTCTCAACACCGTGAATTGCGATTTCACTTGGACTTTCTACGGGTCGTAGTGGCGTCTGAAGCTTTTTGGTTAACGTCGTTACGCCTAACTGGGAACATCATTGGGGGGCAGGTAGGGTTCTGGTGTGTGAATCTCTGAGAAGCCTGTAGAGCAGTTTCCTCTTTTCTTGTTACTTAAATCCCATCCAAACATCTGTAATCGCCTGCGAGAGGCTCTGAGGGCCTTTCAGGCTGGGTTCTACGTGTTTCTTGCGTACCTTCCTGTGATGGCCTCTACGGGCCTTTCCTTGCTGAGGAAGAAGCATTCTCTTGGTGAGGCCGATTGGCATTCCCTCGGAACTGACGCTTATCAGGATTTGTGCGTGCGGAATGGAGATAGAGATGGAGATCATCTTGAGGGGTCTGAAAGGACGGCGTAGCCAAAAATTCTCCTTGTCTATTTTAGACCGTTGATGAAAGGAGTATAGAGTGGTTCACCGTCTTACCAATATCCGTTGGGGTTTTTTTGTTTGCTTGAGCGTATCTGGTTGTAGTAATAGGTATTTGGTTGTGGATAAAAAAATCTGAATAGTTACAATCTGATTATAAAGAAATGACACTTACTCGCTTTTCACCGGACACTTATTCTCCACAGGGAGAACCCTGTGGCCGGGTTGCTTCAGTCTATTCTGCGGATTTCAGCGTGAATGCCCGGCAGCAAGACGAAAAAAAGGGCCTTTCAGCCCGTTGAGGTGGTTTTGGGCAACAGGCGCCCGTAGCGGCGTCGCGTTGACCGCTGGTCGAGCCACCTGCCCCGTGATGCGACGCTAGGCAGGTACCGATTGGGGACTACGGTAGATGTCTGGAAGTAAGCGCTTGGCTTCCGCGTAGATGTTTTCCCGGCTCCAGTCCGGGTGTTTCATTTTGATGTCGACCGCCAGTTGTGAGATGAGCGCTCCGGCTGTGGGAGTGAGCTTGGCGAGGTATTTGCTCACCGGGTCAAGGTTTCGGGTGCCGGGTGTGGCATCGGTGACTGGCACGGGCATCCACCAGTGTTTAGACGCCCGCTTCCGTGCCTGTTCGTCTGCATGGCGAGCTGGACTCGTTGGGGCCACTCCGAATATTTTCACGGTCAGTTGACGTATTCCCGGCACTACGCTTTTGGCGCATTCTTTCTTATAGGCCTTCTCTTTTTTCCGGAGGCGTTCCCGGGCTTTCGCGCGTTCCTTGTCAAGCCAGCCACGGAGACCCAGGGCATCGAAGAGCGTGGTGGAAACGATCTTGATCGCGGAGAAACTTCTGTAGGAGCCATCCTTCAACCGTTCCCGGATTTGGGAGATGACGAGGAAGTCCATGTTCTTGAGGTCGCGTACGGCCCTTGCCACACGCCTAAGTCCCATCCCCGTTCGCTCGGCTAGATTTTCCATCTTGTAATTAAAGAATCCAGGTTCCGTCGGGAACCCTACGCGCATCGTGACCAAGTCCATGTGCTCCACCATCACGGCAAGCACCTTGATACAGGCTTCGCGGCGTTCGCTGCGGACCTTGAATCCCTGGGGGTGGTAATTCAGCCCCAGTAGTCCGCTGAGATCGGCATAGGCTTCATGGAGTTTGTCGATCGCTTTTTGGATCAATTTTGGTCGTTTGGGATTTGGCTGGGCGAAGTTGGGATGCCTGGGGTCGTGGCCGCAGCGGTTACCGCTGCCGCGGTGATTCTCGCCGGGCGTGGGAGCCGGGGAAGGGGTAGATCCGTCCGGGGCGGTTTCCGGCCCCGACTCGAAGATGGCCGTCTCGAGGGAGAGCCCGAAGTAACCCTTCTTCTCAAGGTAAGCGTCTATCTTGTTCGGACGCCTCGGAGAGGTAGGATCGAGGAGAAGGCTCGGGTCCGTATCCTCATGGGCGGGATAAGGCGCCGGCCACTGGTTGCCGGCGTGGCGTCCTCCAAGGGCGAGAGCAGTGGTTTCTGCGGTCTGTTCGATCACGTAGTGATCCTCTCTGTAAACAGGGAAGGAATACGTGATCCCGGATGCCATTACTGGCGATTGAAAATATTTCCCATATCTATGATAACCAATTGGTTTTCAAGATATTTTAAAAGCTGTTGGCACTTCGAGAAAATATTCTCTATAATAGGCAGGGATTGTTGCTTGGTTCCCCACCATTTGGTTCGGGATCACACAAAAAGCCTGCTGCTCTTAACAGCGGGCTTTTTTTTGCCTAGTGAATATCAAATTCAGTCTTACCTTCCGGTTTTAATCAGTTGACGAAAAAACGGTTACCTTAGACTATAATCGGTTGATTTTTTTAAGTATTATTTATGTGGACAGTCCACTGTTTTGAAGTTACGTACTTTTCTCAGGCACAAAAAAACCGGGTCAGCCCGGCTTATTACACAATCTAGTTAGGATGGCGTGCGTGCCGATTTGGGATCGGTATCACCATACTAGATAAAAATGCAAATAAGGCCGATCCCGGCTTTTATTCTTACCCCTATACAATGAAATGTCAATAAACCCATGTCAGGCGTAATTTTCAAGTCTTCAAGTAAGGTAAGGTCGTCAAGGAATTGATTAACCAACATTTGTTTTTCACAGATCAGGGGTCTAGTGATGGGGCGGTGTTATTTCCCATCGTTGTCTCGATCGCTTCGTTGCGGTCCTTACCCTTTCCCCCTGCAGTCCAGAGATACTTCCTGGTTGCCTGTATAATCCTCAAGCATCTGCTCCAGCTCGTCGGGCAGTGTTATCGTGGCGTGTTTTCATAGGGGAAAAGTATCACCGTCAGGTGAAGTGGTGAAGGGAGTCGGTCCGAGCTGACTGAGCGCCTGACGGCCGCCACGCCGTAGCTTTCCTACTGCGATATCGAGCTCACAGTGAGAGCCGGGAGCACCCGGTAAGGCTGATTTGCTTGCTCCCAACCGCGAATTGCGGCCCCGAAATAACCGCCGTGAAGCTCCTCGGCGTCAAAGGCACTGCGCAGCATCGAAGCAATGTCGTTAACACCCTTGCTGGACTTTAGATCCCCGAGCACCTCCGAGAGGCCAATCCGCAGGATGGAGACCAAGTCGTGCCCCTGGCATACAGACCAAGGATCGGCGCTGGGGAGTGCCCCGAGCTCCGCATTCAGATCGTCAATGGACTCGGATAGGACGAGCGTCACGGTCTCCGCATGAAGCCGGTCGACACAAACATTCCAAGTTTCGGGATCCACGAACCGCCGCAGTTTACGGTCCGAGAACGGGATGTTCCATCCTTTGCGCTGCGCTAGCCAGCGTAGTCGCCCGAACTTCAAACCCCGCTCCAGCAGGGCATCGCGCACAGTGTAGCCGTGGGACTGTTCGAACTTTTGAATCTTGTCGCGGTTTCCGAACTCCGCCAGGACTCGTTCCAACGCTGCTGACCGCAACAGCATGCACTCCAGGTCGTGAGCGTTTGTCATAATCAGATTCGGCGAGGGTCCCTGTCGACCTTGGAGGCTGTCGAAATCGTCATCAACGATACCAAGAGCACCTTCGAAGCTCCGCCTGTCCAGACGTTCCAGGGCCCCCTCCACGTTCTGCTTCCCGTTGCCGATGACCAACTCGCAATAGCCTAACGCGGTCCGCGCAGTCCAGAACTTACAATCGTCATCCCCTTCGACGATCACGAAGCTGCCTGCGTGGCTTTGGCGCGTCATGATTACCTCGGTTTCGAGGTCGCCAGCATTCTTGTAGGCATTCAGCGTCATAACGGCTCGACATCCAGCCCGACCATCAGGTCCGATCGATCGCCGACGATGAACGGCGAATGGGTCGCGATCAGGACGTCGCACTTTGCCATTGCGACAATCTCCAGCAGGTCCGGTAGGAAACGTTTCTGCCAAGTGACGTGCAGCGACAGTTCCGGCTCGTCGATCAGCACCAGAGTATTCGGGCTCACCCGAAACAACAGGTCGTAATGGAGCACCAGTTCGTGTTGCTCCCCGGAGGAAAGCTTGTTAAGCGGCAAGAGCTTGCTTTTCTCTCCCTCAGCGACCAGCCCATGCTCCCGGTCGTCCCGGTCGTCCCGGTCGTCCCGGTCGTCCCGGTCGTCCCGGTCGATGCGGATTTGTTTGTGATGGAACTTGCGATTGACGTTGTCGAGCAGGAGACGCGTGCGGCGTGCGAGGTCCTCAAGTTCTGCGAGTTTTTTTACCGTGTCGTCGACATATAGCGTCATGACGCTCTGCTGGGTTTCGTCGAGACGATCCAGAGCATTAGTATCGAATGGATATTCCTGCTGCTCATTCAGCAGACCGATCTCCTTCAGCTTCGAGCGATTGGTATCTAATTCCTCCATCTTTTCCTTGAGTGCACCGGCCGAGAGCGGCGTGACTCCTTTGCTCAACAGACGTTGAGGAAAGGACTGATCCAACGTTTGGGATTGCTGGCCATATTGGGCCATAGTGTCATTAATGCGGCGATTAAGGTCACGCGCGCAATCCAGTACGGTAAAGACAGTCCGAAGATACGGTCGGAACCGATGAACGCTCTCAGGAGTAAACCTCAGAAATCGTTGCGTCTCGATAAAATAAACCATAACTTGATTACGCCATTCGGTCAGCCAACGTGGATCCTGTGGCTCCGTCATGCTTCGCTCAGATCGCATTCGGGATGGAATCTCGTCTTGATACGAAGAGATCATCTTCTCCGCGGAAAGAAACTCCGTGCTTTCCTCGTCCAACCAGAGATCATCTTCAACTCGACGAAGCCAGGGTACCCAGCTTTCGATGTCTTCTGCCATAGAGAGTACGTCCAGAGACACATCATGCTCTTCTACCAACTTTCCTTGCCGAAACAGATAAAATATTAGCCGCTTCTTGGCGTGCTTTGTTGTTGGTTCATTTTGGTCGGTCGTCAGCTCGACCTTTGAATCATCTGTGAACTCCAACGCGAAGCGCTTAAATGGAACTTTCTGGAATAAACTGTACTGACCCTTCAGAAACGCATTGACCATCTGCAGCAACATCGTCTTGCCGACTCCGTTCGGGCCGTGCAAGATCGTCACGCGTTCGTCCAGTTTCATCTCGACGCTGTGGTTAAACAGGCCGAAGAGGCCATCAACATGAATGTTCTTGACGCGTAGCAGAGAGGTGTCGTTCATCAGTGGACTCCTATCGCCCAGCCAGAAATCTAGCCAACGTGGACAGATGGTCACCCCCACCTTTTGGGCTATCGATGAGCGGGGCCATCTTATCTTCATTCGCTGGTCCCAAGCTTGTCCTCGTTCCGGCTTGCCCTGCCCCCCGATCTTCGATCCACAAAGAATATTACCTTTAGCATTGAAAAGAGGATGCCTACATAGCAAAGAAGCGACACACGGTTGAGCAGATCATCGATAAACTCAGGGAAGCAGAGGTGCTACTGGAATAGGGATCGACTGTTGTCAACGTCTGTCGATCTCTGGGGGTCACCGAGCAGACATATCCACTCCGGCGAGTGGTTAGCTTCTCGGAGACTTCCCAACCTGCTGAAAGCTATCAAACCATGCGCCTCTCCCGACCAAATTCTCCTGCCTGGCTAACGCATAGGTCCTCTCGCCCGTTTCTGCCCTCGCACGGCAGTGGTGTGGCCCCTTAGCCTTGGATACCGCTCTATCAACCATTGCGGCCCGATGAGCGCCAAGCCTGGGCATGCCGATTACCAAGGCAGGGGTAGGCGATAACGCGCCGCGATCCTGGCCAGTGAGGTTTGTACAAAGGCATTGTGCTGCGCCGTCAACCGCTCGAACGTGTTCCAGTGCATCCCCTTGGGCTTGCCGCCGTTGCCGTTGAGAAATCCCGGTTCCCAGCCCAGCTTGTCGCGGATTTTGTTTGCCCGTCGCGCCATCCGGTTATAGCCGGTTTCCCGCTGGCTAGGATGCGGGACGAGCCGGCCCTCCCGTTTCCAGCGTCGCACGTCGATGGGTCAGTAATCGTCAGTAGAGTTTTTCACGCCCCAGTAACCAATGTCGTTGGACCAGATCCCTTCAGACGCACTGTCCGGGCGCTTTAACGGCCTGGGAGCACGCAATGGGAGAATCGCCGAGAACAGTTCTCTGAGCCTCTCAGGGGTTCTGAAGGCGATACGCCGTCCTATCCAGGGGTGCTCAAGCTTGCCGGACCAGAGACCAACTCCCCCACTCTTAACCTCCGCTAGTGGCTCCATGGTCTTCAACGGAGCTAAGGCCAGAGCTTAATCGCCGCGATGACGAGGCCGCCAACGGTCAAGGTCGTGGCGAACGACCACGCCATGAAGCGGTCGATATGCTGCGTCAACTCCTCGAAGCGTTTACAGGATCGAGATCAGCGTGGCGCTGGCGAAGGTCCGGAAATAGCGGTTAGCGAGACAGCGCCTGTGGCATCAGCGATGCGGGACTGCGCAGTCTGACGGAGCTTTGGGCCAATACGGCAACACCATGTAGGGTTGGTTTATACCTGGATTGAGATCATCTGCGACCGGAATCTGAAGTCCACGTCAGTACCTGATCGAACCTCCGGGAGGACAGAAGGCGACGCAACCCACCGAATAGGTGGGTGATGCTGGTGACATAGTAGCGGGGCTTGGGCCGTGGGCTCTCCAAGGCGTGGATCAACTTCTTAAGTACCGCCTGAGGAGACTGTTGGATCGATCCTTTCTGAAGCAGGCGCTGTTCCACCGCACGATATTGTTCCCGGTGCGGGCTGTGCTCTCGCTCGATGTGGGCGCGGAATTTCTCATAACTATTGGCCCGGATCCGGCTCTCGATGGGGCCGGGCTCGATCAGAGATACCTGGATACCGCTGCCGGTAAGCTCCAGGCGCAGGGTGTCCGTTAACCCCTCCAGGGCGAATTTACTCGCCACGTAGGCACCCCGATAGGCCAAGGCCGCCAACCCGAGGACGGAGCTGTTCTGGACAATTCGGCCATAGCCCTGGTTACGCATGATGGGTATGAGGCGACAGGTCAGCTCATGCCAACCGAGCAGATTGGTCTCCAGCTGGGCGAGCAACACTGTGCGCGACAGGTCTTCCACGGCCCCCACTTGCGTGTAGGCACCATTGTTGAACAGGGCGTAGAGTCGGCCTTGGGTGCGGGACAAAACCTGATTAACGGCGTCCCGGATCGTAGCTGAATCGTCCAGATCTAGAGGCAATGCCTCCAGGCCTTCACTAGATAGTCGTTCCACGTCCTCCGGTTTTCGGGCCGATGCGAAGACACGATAGCCTCTTTCCCGCAAGCCGTGGGCGCAGGCGTACCCGATACCACTGGAGCAGCCGGTGATCAGGATGGCGCGTGTTTCCTTGGATTGCATCTGGTCTCTCCTGGACCGATGGGGAAGAAGCTCCCCTGTGAGTCACAGACAGACTCTAGAAGCCCACTTATGGTCGTAAAGGAGCTTCTGCGAGTTCTGCGGAAAGCTCTATAAACGCGCTAGAGCGCCTTACAGGACCGCACACGCAGACCCTGGGATAGATTCCGGCTTTCGGTTTCGTTGGCAATCCACTCGAGAAATTCTGGATTGCCACCGGCAATCGGTACCGCGACGATGCACGGGCAATCATACGAGTGCAACTCCTTCACTCGCTGCGTCAAGCGTTCCACCAAATAGTCCTGAGTTTTCAGGATCAGAGAGACTTCGCTTTCTTCCTGTACCGTGCCGTTCCACCAATAGAACGATGTGATATCATTGAGCACATTAGCGCAGGCCGCGAGCCGTGCGTTGACCACGTCCCGTCCGATGGCTGCCGCTTCGTCTCGGCTCGATGCAGTGATGTAGACGAGCATCTGAGACCTCATGTCGTCCCCCTGGTTCTGGGCTCCAAGCCGGGAATCCCCACGCCTGGGCCATCTTTGTGCTCCCGCAAGTTTATTGACAAGCTCCGAATCACCGCTTTCATCCGTGTCGGATGCGCGTAATTTGGCGCAATTCAAGTGGAATTCGTGGCCTTCGTCTTCGTCCTTTCCCGTTGAAACAGAGCCTTTCAAGGCAAGGAGCATACAACCGCACTTGGCTCACATCCCTGGAATGCCCCGGTGAGCCACAGACAATCCCTCAGGCACGCTCACGATCGAAGGCAAAGGGAAAAGCAGGGGCTCCGTAACCGCGCTAGAGCGCCGCACAGGGCCGTACACGCAGATCGATTCCTTAGCGCCCTCGTTCCCGATTCGCTTGGAAATTGGACCAGAGCCCTCCGCCGCAGTCATCCTGTAGAAGCGGCGATCCGGCTATGTCAATACCTGCTTTTTGTGCTCCCGCAGCACACGCGATAGCTCGCGCAACAGCCTCCAGGTGCCGCCTTTGTAGGCGTTCTGGGACACCTTCGCCTTACCGGCCTCGGTCTTAGGCCCGGTCGATTTCTCCCACGGTCGCCATTGCCGGATCAGTTCGGCCTGGCGGGTACGCCGCTCCGGGGTCCAGACGTTCGCCATCTTTCTCCTCCAATAGTTTGTTTTGCCGAGGTGAATTTGCTCCCTTTGGCTGTTCTCCCGCGCGCGGGGCCCTATTGGGCACAGCCGATGCGTTGTTCACCTGCTGCGGGCCGTGGGCGATGTTGGCTTGGTGGACGTAGCCCATCACCGGCGGGTTCTGGATGGTCGCCAGCGCTTCCCAGGTGGACCGGCACTGTGACTGCGCTGGAGATGGCCGCACAAACCGGTTTCTTTACCAAAGCGCCGCGAAGACAAACCGCGCAGGCGATCGCGCAGATTTGGGTTTGGGCGGGTCGAGATTAAGGGTGACGGCTCTTATGCCCACTATACTGGGGCTGGCCTTGGCTACCTTGTTACACCCTGTGCGGCCTGCCTGCGCGGACCTCGCAACAACCCAGGACGTACTACCAACAGTTGGACGGTCGGCAACCATCCCCATCTAAGCTAACGTAGACGCTCGCATGAGGTCTGCGGACAACGCGGTTCGTAAGAACGCATTTCGTCATATTGCTCATTTGGAGGATATGTCCATGACTGCTTTCGACTTCACCCCCCTGTTCCGCTCCGCCATCGGCTTCGACCGTTTGGCCTCCGCCCTGGAGTCCACCTATCGGCCCGATAGGAACGGTGGCTATCCGCCCTATGACATCGAGGTCACCGGCGACGATACCTATCGCATCTCCATGGCGATGGGCGGCTTCTCCGAGCAGGAGCTGGATGTCCGGGTCAAGGAAAGTGTCCTGACGGTTTCTGGTGCGCACAAGGAAGATACCAAGGAGAAGGAGCGCCGCTTCCTGTATCGCAGCATCGCTACCCGCAACTTCGAGCATCGGTTTCATCTGGCCGACTATGTGAAGGTGGTGGATGCCCGCATCCGGGATGGCTTGCTGCACATCGACCTGGTGCGTGAGATCCCCGAGGCTATGAAGCCGCGTAAGATCGAGATCTGCACTGGCGGTAGCCTGCTCGAAGGCGAGGCCGAAAGGGCGGCGGCGTAACACCACGCCATGAGACGGAACCGAAGGCCGGGCTCGGCCCGGTCTTTTGGTATGCGCCGGCTTGAACAGCGTGGTCGAATTGAGCCTGGTGACAGGGCACCCCGGTGGTCTTTGGCGGACAGCCTGGGCGCCGGATTTTCCGCACGTGCCGCGGCGACGGCGCTTTCCCTGGATGCAACATCTAGATCTCGGATGCGTTGCCGAATCCAAAGCGGCGGTAGGCCAGTGTGCCATGGCCAACCCCGCGCTCAGGTCAAGCACCGGAGATTCCGCCGGGGATTTCGGTCAGCTTGCCGCCGCACTCCAAAACGTCCGGTAGCACCTTTCCATGATCGTCAGCAGTCCGGAATCGTCCCGCGCCGGAACATGGCGGGGAGAAGGCGCTCTTAACGTTTCGACAACGCCACGGCAGGTGGTTGGTATCTTGCCCTGGCTGTACGAAGGAATGCCTTCGGGAGGTGCTGGAAACGCAGGGTTGGTGGGGAGAGCTTGCCGTTGATCCTGCCAAGATGCCGAGCCAGGGGATGTGATGTTTGCAATAAACCCATTCTCTGATCAGTTGGGAATTTGCCACCACCACATAAAAGGCCGTTTTTTGGTAAGAGTAGGCTCCTTTGAATTTTGCAAGGTAGTCCTCAGACGGCCATTTGCAGGAGTATTCAAGGATATTGTAAGCCGTTCCCTGAAGGAGATCCGATATTATGTCCTTGGACTGGTACCCGTAACATATACTTCGGGAACTAGCTTTTTTACCAGATGAACGTCCAGGTCTCCGGGGGTGAGTGTCGTAGTGCTCGCGGAACCGCATGCGATTCCCAATTGCACTGCATCCGGCACGGATTGACCACAGACCAGCCCAGCAGCAATGCCCGCCGTCGTTGCATCGCCGCTCCCGACCGGGTTTAAGACCTTGACCGCTGGCGGCATGAAGCGCCAGGCAAGGGTCTCGTTCAGCAACCAGGCGTCTTTCCCTCCTTGGGTGACGAGAACCCACCGGGCACCCCTTCTTATCAGCATTCGCGCCGCTTCACTGATCGCTCCCTCGGTATCGATCAGTCTCCCGTAGGTAGCGGCAAGCTCCTGGTCGTTCAGCTTCGCCAGCACTGGTGAGTAAGCGAGCGTCTGCATCAGCACCTCGCCGTGGGCATCGATCAGCACCGTCACTCCCGATGCTCGCGCCCTGTGGGCGAACCTGGCGTAGATTTCCTTGGGGGAACCGGGTGGAGGTGCGCCCGCCAGCACCATCATGCTGCTTTCCGCCAGAAGCAATGACAGCCTCTCATTGAGTGCCGACCATTCGTCCGGCGCGGGAAGCGGAGCCTCCTCCACCAACTCCGTAACGCAGGCAGTCGTATCGTCGATAAGCGTCGTGCAGATGCGCGTCGATTGGTCCGTCCGAACCATGTTCGTTGTAATCCTCATCTCCTTCAAAAAGGAAACCATAGTGTTACCCGTTTCGCCACCGGAAAACCCCGTTACCAAGGGAGATTCCTGTAACGCCTTCAAGGTACGCGCGACATTGACGGCTTTGCCCCCGGATGAAACGGCGACAGAATCTGCTCGGTTCACCTGGCCGAGTCGGAGGCTCGAGAATCGTATCGTCCGTTGTAGACAAGGTGTAACGCTTACACAGAGGATGCGATGAGTCTTTCTACTGGACATAGGAATTGGCAGGAATGAACTATCCTGATCTTGGGGGTGATGCGCCAGCTGTAAAATCTGTCTCGGAAGTGTAAATATGTGGTGTATGCATGGATATCTATACACAATGCCTATCAAGAATACTGAAGATGAGTTATAGAAGATGAGTGCGGTTGCACAGCTCGGCGGACGCACTGAACCTGCCGGTGCCGAGACCTGAGGCCATGCAGCGCGAAATTACAGCGCTGCTCGAGTGGGTGACGGACCTCGAAGCGCGTCAGAAAAAGATCGACTGGCTGTAGTAGGTGAGCGGGCTGATTAGTCGGTCCAAAGCACTTCGGTTGCAAGATATTCGCATAGAACGGACCTGACCAGCAGGCGTCCTTCGATTCGCCACGCAGGGCACTTGGCTAGCCTGCAGAGCAAGTTGTCGTTCTTGGGCGACGATTTAAGTGGAATCCATGGCCCTCGCCCCGGAGGGTCGCTATTTTTCGCAAACCCGAAATGGCACACAACAACCACAGGGTATACTGACCGGGGAAAAGTGCCCTTGTGAGCCACGGACAGCCCCTCAAGACCGCTCACGGTCGATACACGCAGGCGGGGTCTCGTGCCCTCTTGCCCCCGATGTTAGCCAGTGAGGTCTGCACAAAGGCATCGTGCTGCGCCGTCAACCGCTCGAACGTGTTCCAGTGCATCCCTTTGGGCTTGTCGCCGTTGCCGTTGAGAAATCCCGGTTCCCAGCCCAGCTTGTCGCGGATTCTGTTCGCCCGTCGCGCCATCCGGTTATAGTCGGTTTCCCGCTGGCTAGGATAGGTCAATTGGTAACAGTGACGACAGGCGAAGATGCCGCTGCCGTAGAGGATTGCCACCCGCCGACCACAACCCTGGACGGGGCAAAGGAACCAGGGGCGTTTCCCGCCAAGGTTGCCGTCGGTCCAGTCGAGATAGACAGGATAGCTTTCATCCTTCCGGTCTTCACCGCCGCTACGGTGGCAATCGGTGAGGATCACCCGGTCCGGTTCGGTGCGCACGCGGATGGAAGACACCACCTCGCCCTGGCGGGACCACATGCAGTCGAAGGATTGATGCGGGGCAAGCCAGCCCTCCCGGTCCCAGTACCGCACGTCGATGGAGAGGTAATCGGCAGTCGAGTTTCCCGCGAACCAGCACCGCTGGCGTCCGCTACCGATACCTCCCATGACGGCCTCCCCTTCGTTTTTTGTCGAAATCATTTGGGAAATTCACGATTTCCACCGTTGGATGCTTAAATCGCCAAAAACCTTGGAGGGGGTACTGACAGAACTGACAGAACCGCTTCAACCCCCCCTCAATGCCTGAGAGTACTCGCGGGCTTCCGGTGACAGTGCAGAGGGGGGTAACTGCGTGGCCACGGCAGCATGATCGCCTAGTGTGACAACCGCCGGGGTGATGGGCAGGCCCTTGCCGACGATCTCCAAGGCATCAAGAAGGTTTGCCGGGACCCGCCGTTGGGTTTGTACTGGAACATCTATTTTTTGGTGGCACAGGTGGCGCAGGTGGCACAGTCAATGATGGCGCGGGGTTTGAGCGTGCCACCTGTACCACCTGTGCCACCGGAAAACCAAGAGAGGTTAGCTCGGATTCGATCAGGTCTAGCGCACGCTCAAGACTCATGTTTCCGCCCTGATCGTGATGGGGTAGACCTTCTTGGTGCCCTTGTGCCCGGCAATGCGTTCGGATTTCAGCCGCTTACTGCCGGGTTTGGGGGCCGGTAGCATCCCGGCATCCTGTAAGGCGTCCAGCCCGCGCGAGAGGTCGGTGCCGGTTAATGCCTCGCGCATCCCACCGGAAGTGAACAGGTAGGCTCTCCCGTCGTCGGTATCCTGCCACCAACCCGCTCGATCCCGGATGAGGGGGGCTCCGTTCGAGGGCGGCTCATCTGCCTTGGAGAACCGGGAATCTCCGTGCCGGTCAATGAAGCCGCAAACCTGATCGATGATTTTCCGCTTCTCGTCATTGCCGTGCCCACGCTCATTGGGCCATAACCGGAAGCATTCGCCAGCTGCCTTGGCTGCGTCGCCGGAAGGCCAACCCGTCCATCCGTACTCGGTCGCCAGCTCACCAGCCAGGCCATACAGAGCGAACCGCGCCGCTACTCGTTTCGCCTGGCCTTCGGCGGCCTGGGAGAAGATCGGTAGAGCCTTGGCCCGCTCGAAACCGGCGCTCCAGTCGCGGTCATCTCGG